>ERZ838225.32-NODE-32-length-215889-cov-36.624336_pt1 | contig 215889 bp, 195 predicted proteins | sample MGYA00519684_ERZ838225 | MGnify/ENA primary metagenome ERZ838225 (study PRJEB31850, sample SAMEA3708829) | human gut metagenome | biome: human gut; feature: human-associated habitat; material: faeces | place: China | collected 2014 ... | reverse complement strand
TCTTTGTATACATTCATTTTTTATGAGGAGAACGTCTATATGCAACAACAGGTATTATATCTCTATCTATTATTCCTTTAAAAATAGGATTAGTTGAATATCCTGCATCTAAACCAAGATACTTAGGGTTTACATTAAATGTTTCTTTAATTCTATCTATTCTCTTTAATATTGGTTCGCTATCGCTGACGTTACCAGGGATAACATGAACATCCATAATTATATTATTTTTACTATCTACAGTTCTATGGTCTAAATAAAAAAAAGACTTCGGGTTTATTATCTCTCATCATATATCCACTATCAGGAAGTTGTACTTTTCTTAATTTCTTTTGTTTCTTTTTTGAACTTTATTGGTTTTAAAGGCTTTTTATTATGATTCTCTCTATCTTCATTAACATCAATATCTAACTGTTCTATATATTCCTTAGGAGTTACGTCTACTTCAACTTTTTCAAACTTTCTTTTATTAGCATTTGCTTTTATATGAGTTGAATCAGAATAAAGAATTTTACCTCCAACTAAATCTTTTTCCATAGCTTGAAAAACTATATTATCAAATATTTTCTGGGGAATATCAGTACCTTTAAATCTTCTAATTCTATTCTGACTTATTGTAGATGAATCTGGAATTTTCTCTGTAATTGAATATCCTAAAAACCATCTATATGCTAAATTTACTTCTATATCTTTAACTAACTGCCTTTCGGAGCGTATGCCATAAAGATATCCTATAAATAACATTTTAAATAATACTACTGGATCAACAGCTGGTCGACCATTTGTATGACAATACAAATCCCTAGTTAAATCCCTAATGAATGAAAAATCTATATATTTATCAATTTTCCTTAATAAATGGTCTTGTGGGACTAATTCTTCTAACATTACTACTTCTATTTCACTTTGTGCTTCTTTTCTTTCGTTTACCATTAATAAAACCTCTATGTAACAAATTTATATATTTTAAATTATATTACATATTTGGATAAAAATAAAGACTGCTGACACTTTGTCAACAGTCTGTTAAAAAATTCAGCTTAAGCTAAATTTTTTTTGCTTTTTTAAGCAATACCTAATAAACTTCCAATAGTATGAATTATAAAAGCTACAATCCAAGCTATACCACATTGTAATAAAACAATTTCAAGAGCAGCTTTTCTAGAGCCTAATTCTCTTTTTACACAAGCTATTGCAGCAACACAAGGCGTATATAATAGTGTGAAAATTAAAAATACAAATGCAGTAAAAGGAGTAAATAATGTTGATAGTGCAGAAGTTTTTCCACCTAATAAAACTGTTAAAGTACTTACTACACTTTCTTTTGCTGTAAATCCAGTAATTAAAGCTGTTGATATTCTCCAATCGCCAAATCCAAGAGGAGCAAATATTGGAGAAATGAATCCACCTATTCCGGAAAGCAAGCTTTTACTAGAATCATATACTACATTAAGTCTTAAATCAAATGTTTGTAAGAACCATATAATAATAGTTGCCACAAATATTATAGTAAATGCTCTTGTAATAAAATCTTTTGCTTTATTCCAAATTAATTGCCAAACACTTTTAGGACTAGGGAATCTATAGTTTGGAAGTTCCATTACAAATGGAATAGGTTCACCTTTAAAAGCACTATTTTTTAGTAATAGAGAAAATAGTATTCCTATAATAATTCCTATAAAATATAAAAGTACCATAACTAATGCACGATATTTAGGGAAAAATGCATAAGTAAATAATGCGTAAATTGGTAATTTTGCAGAACAGCTCATAAAAGGAATTAACAATATAGTCATTTTTCTATCACGCTCAGATGATAATGTTCTTGTTGCCATAATTGCAGGAACAGAACATCCAAATCCAATAAGTAATGGAACAAAACTTCTTCCTGAAAGTCCTAGTTTTCTTAATAGTTTGTCCATTATAAATGCAATTCTTGCCATATAACCACTATCTTCTAATATTGATAAAAAGAAAAATAGAACTACTATAATAGGTAAAAAGCTAAGTACACTTCCAACACCTCCAAATATACCATCAATAATTAATGACTTAACTGTTGGATTTAAACCATAAGCAGTTAAACCTTTATCACAAAGTTTAGTAAACCATTCAATAGCTAATGTTAATAAATCTGATAAAGATGAACCTATTATATTAAAGGTAAGCCAAAATATTAGTGCCATGATTGCAACAAAAGAAGGAAGGGCAGTATATTTACCTGTAAGTATATTATCCATTTTTACACTTCGCTTATGTGGCTTACTTTCAAGTGGCTTTATTACTGTATTATCACAGACCTTATTTATGAAGCTAAACCTCATATCAGCAAGGGCTGATTGTCTATCCTTACCAACTTCATTTTCCATTTCAATTATTATATGTTCTAACATTTGCTTTTCATTAGTATTTAATTTTAATGCATTTAAAATAAGATGATCACCTTCAACTAATTTAGTAGCAGCAAATCTTTCGGGAATATGAGCATTTCTAGCATGGTCATCAGTTAAATGCATTATGGCATGAATACATCTGTGTATTGCAGCTTGTTCAGGTGAAATACTTTCATCACAAAAATCTAATCTTCCAGGACATTCATTAAATCTTGCAACATGAATAGCATGTTCAATAAGTTCATCAATACCCATATTTTTTGATGCTGAAATTGGAATTACGGGAATCCCAAGGGTTTGTTCTAATAAATTTACTTTAATAGTTCCACCATTTTCTTGAACTTCATCCATCATATTAAGTGCAAGTACTATTGGAATATCCATTTCAATTAACTGCATAGTTAAATAAAGATTACGTTCAATATTAGTTGCATCTACAATGTTTATTATTCCTTTTGGTTTGTTATTAATTAAGAAATCTCTAGTTACAATTTCTTCATCTGTATAAGGAGAAAGTGAGTATATTCCAGGAAGGTCTGTAACAGTAGCTTCAGGGTGATTTTTAATTACTCCATCCTTTCTATCGACTGTTACACCAGGGAAATTTCCTACATGTTGATTACTACCAGTTAATTGGTTAAATAAAGTTGTTTTTCCGGAATTCTGGTTTCCTATTAACCCAAAGCTTAAAGGAGCTCCAGCTGATAACTCATTACCTTTTTTACGGACATGATAAATATCCATTTCTCCAACTTGAGGGTGTGGAATATCTTTGATTCTTTCTTTATGCTTTTTAGAGTCTTCTGTAGGATGAATATCTTTAATTTCTATTTTAGCTGCATCTTGAAGTCTTAATGTTAATTCATATCCTCTTAATCGTAATTCTATTGGGTCATTCATTGGTGCAGTTTTTATTAATGAAACTTCAGTTCCTGGGGTAAGTCCCATATCTAATAAGTGATTTCTTAATGCTCCTGCACCACCAACCGATACTATGGTAGCACTTTTTCCAACAATTAATTGATCTAAAGTCATTATTATCGCCTACCTTTAATTTATAATTTTAGGAAATGTTTAAGGGAAATATTTACTTTTATAAATATATTTTATCATATATATATAAAATAATTACAAGTAGAAATGATTTTTATTTAGTAATGAAATGTTTATAAAAAATATAGACTTTGTTTAAGTAAATGTTAACATTTCTAAATTATTATGAAAAAATACTATATTTAAAAGTTATTATGATTAAAAATAGGTTAATTATATTTTAAATTATGTATATTTAGTGTTTACTATAAAGTTAACATTCAAATAATGCATAAAAATAAAATGATATTACAATATTTAAAAATATTGAAACTATATATACAATAATGTAAAATATTTTGTAAAAATATAATTTTTTAATAATGTTTATGGAGGATAATATGCAAAGGTGCAATAAGTTAATAATAATAATTAGTATAATTATTTTCAGTGTTGTAATTGGCATTCAATATAAAACTATAAATGCATATGAAATAGAAAATAAGAATAGTAAAACAATAAGAGATGAGTTTAATTTAGTAGAAGAAAACAATAAAGTTATTGATATATTAACTTTTAATGATTTTCATGGAAAGGTTTTAGAATCGGAAAAAAATATAGGTGCATCTAAATTAACAAGTATAATAAAAGAATATAAAATTAAAGAGAAAGAAAATGGTAAATATGGTGTTATAACTGTAGCTGGTGGAAATTTATATGAAGGTACAGGAATATCAAAGAAATTAAATGAAGAAGTTGTAAATAAAATGATGGATGAAATAGGTGTAGTAGCATCAGTAATTGGAAATCATGAATATGATTTAGGTAGAAATAATCTTAGAAATTTATCAAATCAAGTAAACTTTAAGTTTGTTGCTTCAAATTTAATTGATGAAGAAACAGGTAGTGTTCCTGAATATGCAGTTCCATATGTTATAGAAGAAGTTGAGAACATAAATGTTGCATTTATTGGAATTGTAACAGAAGGGATTTTAAAAAATGAAAAATTAGGAAATATTAAAGGGTTAAAGGTTTTAGATGCTTTAGATTCATTAAATAAATACTCTGAGGAAGTTAGGGATAAAGGGGCAGATATAATAATTGCATTAACAAATTTACCTTCAGAAAAAGATGAAGATAATATTATAATAGGAGAAGCAGCGGAAATTGCAAAAAAGGCAAATGATATTGATGCAGTTATATCATCTAATAGTCATAAGTTTATTGATGGATTTATAGAAAATGAAATTTCAGGTAAAAATATTCCTATAGTTCAAGCAGGATATAATGGAAGAGGATTATCAGTTTTGAATTTTACTGTGGATGAAGATAACAATGTTATAAATGTAAAAGCAAATACAAGAGTTTTTTATAATGAAAGTCCAGAAAATGAATTTGAAGAAGATATAGCAATAAAGAAGATTGTTGAAGAGTATAAAGAAAAATTAAATTCAATGTTATATGAAAAAGTCACAGAATTAAATTTTGATTTAATTCATGATGGAGAAAATAGTATTTCAAAATTAGGAGTAACTATTGCTGAAACTTTAAGGGAAATTGGAAATACTCAGGTTTCTATAATTAATGGAGATAGAATAAAAGATTCTCTTTACAAAGGTGATGTAACAGTAGAGGATATATATAAAATATTACCTTTTGATGATAAGATTATTACTGTTAAGGTTACAGGTGCAAAGTTAAAAGAGTTAATAAAACACGGAATAAATACATATGAATTTGGATGGGGACAATTTTCTGGATTAACGGTTTATTATGATTCTTCAAGGGATAAAATTACTTCAATACAATTAAATGATGGCTCGGAGGTAAATGATGAGGAATATTATACATTAACCACTATAGATTTTTTGATAAATGGTGGAAATGAATATGATTTTGGAGAAGATATAGATTTTGAAGTAATTGGTGAAATGAGAGAATTGATAAAAGAAAGATGGAAAAATTATGGTATAAAGCTTATAAATTATAATCTTATTATTGATTTAAAAGAAGATGATAAAGAAAGTAGTGTAGAAATTAACCCAGATATTATTTCAGATGATGATGATGAAAATAATATAGAAAATGAGGATGAATACTTTGAATATTTAAATAGCAATAAGAACAATAATGATGAAGGGGAAAGTGAGGATGAAGAAATAGAAAGTGAAGGAATAAAAGAGTTCATACCAATAATGCTTACAATATCAATGGGGATTGGAGTTGGAAAAATTATATTTTCTAAATATTGATAAGAAAATATAATTTAAAAGATAAAAGTAAATTTATTAATAAAATATATTATTTATACATAAAAGGACAACCATTACAAATAGGTTGTCCTAAAATTATTTTAACATCATTACATTTTTGAATTTAGCTCCAGCTGCAATAAACAAAGGAATACCTATCACAGTTACAACCATAAATTCACCTAAAGCAACTTCACCCATAGATAAAAATAGTGGAAGTCCATATAATTTATTTAACATCCAGCCTATAATAATACCATTAAAAATTGTTGGCCATAGGGAAGCAATAAACAATTTAAGTTTATAATTGCTAATAAGTTTACCAGTAATATAAATGGCACATACACTTAAAAAAGTTGCTAATGTTCCAAATATAACATCCATTGGTCCATTTGGGCCTAATAAATTAGCTATTAAACAGCCAAGTGTAAGTCCTCCTATGTATAGTGGATCAAAAATAGCTAATAAAACTAAAATTTCTGAAATCCTAAATTGGATACTTCCATAGGAAAATGGTGATATTGCAATAGTTACTACTGCGTAGATTGCTGCAATTATTGCAGTTCTAGTTAATCTTTTTGTTATATTGTTTTTCATTTTGAAAAACCTCCTAATAAAAATTATTAGGAACCTAAGGTTTTAATAAATATTAAATTATTTATCAAAAATTTACCTAGTTTTGTTTAATGACAGGAGGTTCCCGAACTGTCCATATTTCAAAAATAAATTATACTTTATATTATATGAAGAATCAAGAAAAAGTATATTTTAAAAGTGGTAAATTTAAATATTAATATATATAAAATTAATATTTTAGAAAAATAAGTATTATAATTTATTAATTATATTTTGAATATAAGGAGGGAATTTATATGGAATATTCAAATAATCAAGACAAAAGTGAATTTGAAAGACATAAAAGTAAGATTCAAGAAAATATAGATATGGGAAAAAATATGGGGATAAACAAAATAAGCGCAATTTTAGCAATACAGGACGAATCAGAAGAAATTCAAACACAACTCATAAAGTGGTTATTAATTGATGGATATAGAATTTCTTTAAAAAAAGAGGATTGTACAATATTAACAATAGAGTGGTAATAAAATAGTAAAAAAGTAAAATATTCATGAATATCATTATGAAAGCTGTCAATAATTACAGAAAAGGGAGTGATATTTATGAGTAATGAAATATTTGATAAAGATAAAGAAAATGAATTAATAGGTAAACAAAAAAAGCACTTAAATAAAAAAATTTCTATATTATCTGGAATTATTGTTTTAGCAGTAGTAATATGTTTTTTTGGAACTTATTTTTTTACAGGAAAATTGCTAAATAAAGATAATTTAAATAATCAAAATGATGATAAAACAGTTTATAATAATTCAAATGTATTAGATGATGGGATTATAGTTGTTTTAATGAACCAAGGTGTAGTTGAAAAGGAGCAAAGTATTTCTGATTTTAAAAAGGAAAATTCAATTGTAAATGACATTAATGAACAATTTTTAGTTAATTTTTATGAAGCTAATGGATATAATTTAGAATCACTAGAAGATAGTAAGTTAGTATTTGTTAAAGATGGAACAACAAGTGTTTTATTACCTAATAAATATTATCTAGGAGAAAAGGATGGATATTTTGCAATATACAAAACAGATAATTCTGGTGTACCTAAAATAGAAAGTGAAGATGATGTATATTCTAATAGTAGATCAATTAGTTTTTTAAAAGGTGAAGATTTAGAAGCAATTAAAAATTTTAAATATTGTTATGATACTAAGGATGAAGCTATAGAAAAATTAACAGCATTTATATCTTAATATTAACACTAATAAATTATATTTTTAATAACAAGAATTGTTTGTTTAATATATTTTACATTGAAAGAGATTATAAATAGAATTTGGTTTCTGTTTATAATCTCTTTCATTATAGGAAAATACAAACTCGTATAACAATGTGGACATAGGGAAAAATATTAATGCAACTAAATAAGGAGGCGAAGAAGATGAGTAATATACCAAACTTCGATTATTTATTAGTAATGCCTAGTGGTAATGTAAGAGGATTTGAAGATATTGAAAGTGCTAAGGGATATGTAAATAATTATTATTATAAAAAAACAATAAGTACAGATGTAATTGGAGCATATAAAGATTTGATAGAAGATTTTGATGATATTTCAGATGTTTTAAGTTATAAAAGTGGAGTAGAAGAGGGAGAATGTAGATTATATAATACATATAATATAATTGAGAAAATTCAAAATGAAGGAATTTTTCAAGAAGAAAAAGAAGAGTTAATTTCTAAATTACTTTCAAATAAAATAGATATTAACATTTATGATTATGGTATAGATAATATATTTACCAATAGTGATTCAACAGATATAATGGAGCCTTATGGAGAATATACTAAAGGTTAAAAGTTAAAGAGTTATGCTAAAAATAAGGTTTTTAGCATAACTCTTTATTATTGAAAAAATTCTTTCAAAATGTTAAAGTATAAGTTAGGTTAATGAAGAAGATAGTTTTTAAATTATAATTAAACAAAATATTAATTATAATATTAACAGTTTTTAATCTATTGGATTAAATGTAGGGGGATAAAAATGTACGAATATATTAAAGGAAGATATATTGGGATAAATAAAGATTATATAATAGTGGAGAATAATGGGATAGGATATAAGATTTTTACTTCAGGAGCAACAATGGCAGAAATGCCAAAGGTTAATGAAGAAATTATGTTGTATTTAGAGCAAATAGTTAGAGAAGATTTTATAGGATTATATGGATTTAAAGATAGAGAAGAACTAGAAATGTTTAAATTATTAATTTCAATTAGTGGGGTTGGAGCAAAAGCAGCATTATCTTTACTTTCTATAAGCAGAATAAACAATTTAAAATATGCTATTATTATGGAAGATGATAAACATTTATGTAGAGCACCTGGAATTGGAAAGAAAACTGCAGGAAGAATAATTTTAGAATTAAAAGATAAAATCAAAACAGAAGAAGTGACACAAGGCGTTGATATTCAAGAAGGATTTGAAGATATTATTCCAAATAATGCAAATTCAGTTGAAGAAGCATTAGGGGCATTATTAGCATTAGGATATTCAGAAAAAGAAGCTGAAAACACATTAAAGAAAGTAAATAAACATGAATCAGTTGAAAATATAATTAAGGAATGTTTAAGAGTATTAATGGGATAGAGGTGATATATTTTGGAAAGAATCATCACTCCAAATGAGATTTTGGAAGATGGAAATAGTGAATTAAGCCTAAGGCCTCAAAGAATTAATGAATATATAGGGCAAGATAAAGTAAAAGAACGATTAAATATATTTATTACTGCTGCAAAAAAGAGAAATGAAGCTTTAGATCATGTATTGTTATATGGCCCACCAGGATTAGGTAAAACAACTTTAGCTAATATAATAGCAAAAGAAATGGGTGGAGATTTAAAAATTACTTCTGGACCAGCAATTGAAAGAGCAGGAGATTTGGCGGCTATATTAACAACACTAAAAGATAATGATGTTTTATTTATAGATGAAATACATAGATTAAATAGAAGTGTTGAAGAAATTTTATATCCTGCTATGGAGGATTATGCATTAGATATAGTTATAGGTAAAGGAGCAGCAGCAAAATCAATTAGATTAGATTTACCTCATTTTACTTTAATAGGAGCAACTACTAGGGTAGGAATGCTTACATCTCCATTAAGAGATAGATTTGGGGTTTTATGTGATATGGTATATTATACAGAAGAGCAATTAAAAGAAATTATTGTTCGTTCTGCTTTAGTTTTAAATTGTAATATAACAGAAGAAGGAGCTTATGAAATTGCAAGAAGGTCAAGAGGAACTCCAAGAATAGCAAATAGATTATTAAAAAGGGTTAGGGATTATGCTGAGGTATATTCTGATTCATTAATAAGCTTTAAAGAAGCAAAAGCTGCTTTAGAATTATTAGAAGTAGATGCCCAAGGGTTTGATAGAGTTGATAATAAGATTTTAGAAGCAATAATAGATAACTTTAATGGGGGACCTGTTGGTATAGAAACATTATCTTATTTTATTGGTGAAGAACTTGGAACAATTGAAGATGTTTATGAACCTTACTTATTGCAAAAGGGCTTTATTGTAAGAACTGCAAGAGGAAGAACGGCTACAGATAAAGCATATAGTCATTTAGGACGAACAAGAGTTAAAAAAGATACAAAAAGACAAACTAGTTTTTTTGAAAGTTAGGAGAATATATAATGAAAACAAGTGATTTTGATTTTTACTTACCAGAAGAGCTAATAGCTCAACATCCTTTAGAAAAGAGAGATTATTCTAAATTAATGGTTTTAGATAAGGAAACTGGAAAAATAGAACATAAACATTTTTATAATGTTATTGAATATTTAAATCCAGGAGATACTTTAGTTTTAAATAATACTAGAGTAATGCCAGCTAGACTTATAGGAGAGAAGGCTGAAAGTGGTGGTAAAATTGAATTTTTACTTCTTAAAAGAATTGAAGGAGACAAATGGGAATGCTTAGCTAAGCCTGGTAAGAGAGCAAAGATTGGAACTGAATTTGTATTTGGAAAAGGTAAATTAAAATGTAAAGTTGTTGATATTGTAGAAGAAGGAAATAGAATTATTGAATTTTCTTATGATGGAATATTTGAACAAGTATTAGATGAATTAGGAGAAATGCCATTACCACCATATATAACTGAAAGACTTGATGATAAAGAAAGATATCAAACAGTTTATTCTAAGGAACAAGGTTCAGCAGCAGCACCAACAGCAGGATTACATTTTACTAAAGAACTTTTAGAAGAAGTAAAGAAAAAAGGAGTTAATATAGCATATGTTACACTTCATGTAGGACTTGGAACATTTAGACCAGTTAAAGTTGATGATGTAAATGAACATGTTATGCATTCTGAATTTTATCATTTAGAAGAAGATGATGCTAAAATAATAAACGATACTAAAAAGCGTGGTAATAAGATTATTTCAGTTGGTACAACATCTACAAGAACATTAGAAACAATTGGAGATGAAAATGGTTTTGTTAAGGCACAAAGTGGTTGGACTAATATTTTCATTTATCCAGGATATGAGTTTAAGGTTGTGGATAAACTTATAACTAATTTCCATTTACCAGAATCAACATTAATAATGTTAGTTTCTGCATTATCAGGAAAAGAAAAAGTAATGAATGCTTATAATGAAGCTGTAAAAGAAAGATATAGATTCTTCTCTTTTGGAGATTCAATGATAATAAAATAAATACATAAGTAAAAAAGGACGTGAAGTTTTGAGTAAAAGATATACTCTATTAAAAAAAGATGGCAAAGCAAGAAGAGGAAGATTTGAAACACCCCATGGAACAATAGAAACACCAGTATTTATGAATGTTGGAACTTTAGCTGCAATTAAAGGTGGAGTTTCATCAATGGATTTAAAGGAAATTGGATGTCAAGTTGAACTTTCAAATACATATCACTTACATTTAAGACCTGGAGATAAGGTTGTTGGTAAAATGGGTGGATTACATAAGTTTATGAATTGGGATAGACCAATATTAACAGATTCAGGTGGATTCCAAGTATTTTCATTATCTTCAATGAGAAAAATTAAGGAAGAAGGAGTTTATTTTAATTCTCACATAGATGGTAAAAAAATATTCATGGGACCAGAAGAATCTATGCAAATTCAAAGCAATTTAGCATCAACAATAGCTATGGCTTTTGATGAATGTATACCAAATCCATCAACTAGAGAATACGTAATAAATTCAGTTGCAAGAACGAACAGATGGTTAGATAGATGTATAGCTGAAATGAATAGATTAAATTCATTACCTGATACAATAAATAAAGAACAAATGCTTTTTGGTATTAACCAAGGTGGATGTTATGAAGACATAAGAATAGAGCATGCTAAACATTTAGCAAAACTAGATATGGATGGATATGCAATTGGTGGTTTAGCTGTTGGAGAAACTCATGAAGAAATGTATAGAATCATTGATGCAGTAGTGCCGTATTTACCAGAAGATAAGCCAATATATTTAATGGGTGTTGGAACGCCAGAAAATATATTAGAAGCAGTTGATAGAGGTGTAGATTTCTTTGATTGTGTGCTTCCAGCTAGAAATGGAAGACATGGTCATGTATTTACATCAGAAGGTAAAATAAACTTAATGAATGCTAAGTTTGAATTAGATGAAAGACCAATAGATGAAGGATGTGAATGTCCTGCATGTAAAAATTATACAAGAAGTTATATAAGACATTTATTTAAGGCAAAGGAAATGTTAGCCTTAAGATTATGTGTATTACATAATTTATATTTCTATAATAAACTTATGGCTGATATAAGAACAGCAATAGATAATGGAACTTATAGCGAATTTAAGGAACAAAAATTAAGAGAATGGAATTGTAAAAAATAAATTAGTTTTATTAATAAATTATTAAGAATTATATTGGGTTTATTCATAGAATTGACATATAATTTTAAATAAAGTATAGTATTTATTACATAGTAAATATTACTATGTATCCTTAAAGATAAATGTGAAGGGAAGGGATTTTTAATGGCACAATTATTAGCGACAATATTACCTTTAGTAGCAATGTTTGCAATTATGTACTTCTTATTAATATTACCAGAAAAGAAAAGAACAAAGAAGTATAATACTATGTTATCAGAATTAAAAGTAAATGATCAAGTTTTAACAAGAGGCGGGATTGTTGGTAAAATAATCACAATTGAAGATGATCAAATGGTTATTCAATCAGGTCCAGATAGAGTAAGATTTAGAATAACTAAAAATGCTATAGCACAAAAATTAAATAAAGAAGCTGTATAATTAAAGAATAATGCCTCCTTTTAGGTCATAGAATGAACTAAAAGGAGGTGTTTTTTATGAACTTAGAGGATTACTTTAAGACAGTTCTTAAGGGGGTAGTAGGTGCAATAGCTGTAGTTATAATATTAACATCAATATTATCTTTAGTTATGTCTTTTGTAGATATTAATTCAAGCGTGTTAAGTATTATTACTGTTATTATAACAAGTGTTTCTTTAATATTTGGAACAATATTTGCAGTAAAGTTGTATAGACGTAAAGGATGGCTAATAGGACTTTCTGTAGGAACTTTATTTTACATATCCTTATATGCTATTGGAATTTTATTTGGGGCTGAAGCTACTTTAGGATTATATGATTTAGTTAAATTTTTACTTTGTGTAATTGTAGGAATTCTTTCTGGAATGTTAGGAATTAACTTAGGAAAGGAAGGATAATTGATAAAAGGGGGATGTCGCATTAAGAATAAATACTACAATATATTGTGTATAAAATTTTTAGCACGATAGCCCCTTATATAATGTAAATAAACCATAAATTATATCATAAAAATAAATAAAAAAAAGTACATAGCTATATTTTTGTAATAAATTACAAAAATATAAAAAATATAGAAAAAAATACAAAAATAGATTACAATATTATTGTAATGTTAATTAAACAGTAAGAAGTTAAAGAGAGTTTATAACTAATAAATGATAACGATTTCTAATGCTGTGATTTTAATAGTTACTTTTTAAGAAAAAATGGGAAGGAGAATTTTATGAGAAAAAAAGGAGTAATAAAGTACAAATGGCAAATAGCGCTTATGACATTAGTATTCTTTTGTTTAAGCTTGGTACCGTTTCCTAATGGTTTTGTTGATGTTTTGGCAGAAACTATATTAAAAAGCCCTATAATTAATAGTGATGGAACAGTTACATTTAATTATCAAGGTAATGGTACAGAAAGTGCTGTAAAAGTAAAAGGAGAATTTAGCAATTGGAATACAATTGATATGGAAAAAGGTGAAAATGATATTTGGACAATTAATGTTGAAGGAATATCAGGAATAAATCAATATGGAATAGTAACATGGTCATCAGATACAGTAGATCAAGAATTAGGAGATTGGCAAGGTGATCCGTTAAACTCATATAAAAAAGCTGACAATCCAGCTGTAGTGGTTAATCCACAGGTTAGCAATGGAAGTGTTACATTATATTATTTAGGTAATGGAACAGAAACTAGAGTAGCAGTTAAGGGTTCTTTTGATGAAGACTGGGGAGTTTTACATGAAATGACTAAAGAAAGTAGCTTTAATATTTGGTCTGTAACTATTGATGTGGAAAAAGGTAATTATGAATATGGAATAGTAACATGGTCACCAGAAACTGCGGATCAAGAATGGGGGGATTGGCAAGGTGATCCTTTAAATCCTAAACATTCAGAGGAAGGTAATTTTACTTCAAATGCATTACTTACAGTAGGAGAAGGTTCAGATACTGACTTACCTAATCAACAAGATAAAAAGGTAGTAAAAGTAAGATTTATAAAAGAAGGCGAAACTAAATATGATAATTGGGGATTTTGGACATGGTATCCTGGTCAAAATGGAAAATTTATTGAATTTGATTATGTAGATAAAGAAGGTGCTTATACTTTATTAGAATTACCAGCTAATGTAACAGAAGGACAATTAGGTATTATAGTTAAGGAAGGCCATGGTTGGGATAATAAAGCTACTGGCAATTTAGAATATGAAATTTCTGAATTAAATAATGATAATAATGAAATTGTTGTAACTTATGGTGATAAGGAAAATCCAAAGAGTGTTGAACAAAGAGCTTTTATAAAAGAATATGAAAATATAAATTTAAATATTCATTATAAAAGAAGTCAAAAAGACTATGATAATTGGAATTTATGGACATGGTTGGATGGAGCAGATGGAGAAAAAGTAGAATTTACTTCAGAAAATAGCTATGGTAAAGTAGCAACTAAAGTTTATAAAAATTTAGTTAATGATACTAAATTAGGATTTATTGTTAAAAGAACTGAGGGAGATAATGAATGGGCTGAAAAAGATGTAGAAAATAATAGATTTATTGATTTAAGACATGTATCTAGTGATGGAACGTTAGATATATATTTATCACAAGGTAAAGAAGCATTTAGCTATCATTCAGCTTTAGTATCAAAAGAAATAACAGATTTAGATGGACAAGTAAATGGTGATATGCTTTATCATAATACTTGGGATAGTCTTTATAAATATCCATTTGGTGCAGTTGCAAAAGGTACTGATGTAACAGTTAGAATGCATGCACAAAAAGGTGATTTACAATATGCTAGAGTATTAGTTAGAAATACAAATACTAATAGGTCAGATCTTTACAATATGGAAAAAGTGTCAACTATAACTTTACATGAAGAAGAAGTTGATATATGGGAAGGAACATTTACTCCAGATGAAATTGGGGTTTATGGATATAAATTTATTGCTGGTGATGGAGATGCAGTAAAATATTATTGTGAAGATGGTAATGAAGGAAAAACAGGAACAGTAGGAGATAAGAATGGATTGTTCTTCCAATTAACGGTTTATGATAAGGGCTATAAAACTCCTGATTGGATGAAGGAAGCTGTTGTATATCAAATATTCCCAGATAGATTTAACAATGGAGATACTTCTAATGATAGTGCAAAAACAAATGCAAGAGGTGAAGAACCAATTGAGGTTCAAAAGTCATGGAACTCACTTCCTGATAATCCTAGATTAGGTGAAAATAATATTGATGATATTGATGGTGCATATTCTGGAGATGGAATATGGTCAAATGATTTTTTTGGAGGAGATATAAAAGGTATTCAAGAAAAGTTAGATTATCTAAAAAGTCTAGGAGTAAATACCTTATATTTAAATCCTATTGCAATGGCTGCATCAAATCATAAATATGATGCTACAGATTATAAAACTTTAGATCCAATGTTTGGAACAGAAAAAGATTTTAAAGAATTTACTTCAGAATTAAAAAGTAGAGGTATGCATTTAATAGTAGATGGAGTTTTCAATCATGTAGGTGATGATTCAATTTATTTTGATAGATATGGAAAATATAATACTGTTGGTGCTTATGAATATTGGTCATATGTATATGATTTAATGAATAATGAAGGAATTGATCAAGAAGTTGCTATGACTAAAGCAGAGGAGTACTTTGTTGAATCAGGACAAACATTTAGTGAAGAAAAATGGCATTTATGGTTCAATATTAAGAATGGTAAGGTTGATGTTGGAACAACTAATGAAAGATATGATTATCAAGGGTGGTGGGGATATGATTCATTGCCAGAATTTAAATCATTAACTAAAGATGAAGCTATTGAATTAGGATTAGCAAAAGAAGATGATGAATTTGTTAATAAAGCTAGTGAATGGAATAATAAAGAGCTAGTTAATTATATATATAAGGATGAAGATTCAGTAGCTAAACAATGGATTAATTGGGGAGCAGATGGTTGGAGACTAGATGTTGCTAATGAAGTTGATACTATATTTTGGAATGATTTTAGAATAGAAATGAAAGCACATAATGAAAATACACTTATTCTAGGAGAAATCTGGGATGATGCTTCAAAATATTTTATTGGAGATCAATATGATTCAGTAATGAATTATAGAATAAGAGCTACACTAATTGATTATCTAAAGAATGGTAATGCAACAAGATTAAATGATACTTTAATGGCTGTTTATGAAGATTATCCTGAAGAAGCTTTTTATGCATTAATGAACTTAATGGGTTCACATGATGTTGCTAGAGCTATATATATATTAGGTGGAGGAAGCGATTCTTCTGAAAGAGCTGAATTAGGAAGTTATGATGAAAATTTAGGAAAACAAAGATTAAAACTTGCTGCTTTATTTGAGTTTGGATACGCTGGAGCTCCTACTATTTATTATGGTGATGAAGCTGGGGTTACAGGCTCTAAAGACCCGGATTGTAGAAGAAGCTATCCATGGGATAATGAAGATACTTCATTAATTAGTTTTTATGAATCTATTGGAACAATTAGAAAAGAAAATAAGGATTTATTTTCACATGGAGATTTAACAACTTTATATACTGGTGATGAAGGTGTATATGTTTATGGAAGAAGCTATAAAGATAATCATGCAGTAGTAGCAATTAATCCTACAAATACTGATGCAAAAGTAACTGTTGATTTAAAAGAGTTTACTGGAAATGGTACAAACTTTACTGATGGATTAGATTCTTCTTATAATGTGACAGTTAAAGATGGAAAAGTAGAAATTACTATTCCTGCAATGACTGGAAGAATGATGACAAGCACTAATGTTATAAAGTTACCAGAAGCAGTTAAAAATGTTATAGGTACAGAAGATAATGGTAAAGTAACCTTGAAGTGGGATTCTGTAAAGGAAGCAAAAGAATATAAAGTTTATTCTTCAAGTTTCAAAGGAAGCTTACAAACTGAAATTAAGACAGTTGAAAATACTGAACTTACAGTTGAGGGATTAACAAATGGTAATAGATTATACTTTGCAGTAAGTGTAATAGATAAAGATGGAAATGAATCACCTTTAACTTGGAGTGAAGAATTAACTCCTCATTCAGAAATTACATGGATTGGAAATCTTAGTGATGTAGAGGTAAAAAAAGTTGATATATCAACAGCTATAAATGTTAGTGCAGAAGTATATATTGAAAATATATCAAATGCAGAGGGCGTTTCAACTGGACTAGTTGGAAGGTTATTAGTTAAATATCCAGGAGATAAGGACTTTACTTTAGTAAAGGGAAGTTATGCAGGAGAAGTTGGAGATAATGACTTATTTACAGCTTCATTTATGGCAAACAAAGCAGGAAAATATGAATATAAATTTGAGTTTACTACAAAAGGAAGTTATGGATTTAATGATAAAGATTCAATAAAATCTACAGAAGTAAAGACTTTTGAGTTATCAGCAGTTGATGATGGAGTACCAGCAGAAGCAATTGAGCTTGAAACTCCAGAAGAACAATCAGGAGAAGTAAATTTAAATTGGAATGTTGTGGGAGAAAATAATATTGCTTTATATGAAATTGTAAGAGATGGAGTTGTAATTGAAAGAATTCAAGATGGTTCTATTGTTTCTTATAAAGATACAGATGTAAAAAATAAAACAAAATATAACTATGAGATAATTGCTTATACAAATGGAGGAAACGCTATTAAATCAAATAGTGTTTCAGTAACTCCAGATTTGGTAATGGTTGAAGTAACATTCAAGCTTAAAGCACCTTCATATACTCCATTAGATGCAACTATAACTATGCCAGGAGCAATGAATGGATGGGATGTAGGATCTTGGGAAATGAGTAGAAATGGAGCAGTAACTACTGACTGGACTTATACTATATCAGTTTTAGAAGGAGAAACTATTGAGTATAAATATGTTAAGGGTGGTAGTTGGGCTCAAGAAGCTTTAATGAACTATTCAAATCCTAAAGCTGCAAATCAAAGTAAGTATGGATGTACAACTGGTGAAGGTGGAAATGAAAAAGTTATTGTTGTAAATCAAGGCGACGGAAAAATGTTAGTTGAAAATGAAGTTGTAAGATGGAAGGACATGCCTGTAGTAGTTTTAGATCCTTCAACAGGAAGTTATACAAAAAATGAAACAATTACTGTTAGAGGTAATTCGATGTTAGATCCTAACTTAACAATAAATGGTGAATCTGTTGTTGTTGATGAAAATGGTAATTTTGCATATGCAGTAAAATTAAATGTTGGTAAAAATGATATAGCAATTCATATTGAACCAACAGAAGAAAATAAAAATAATCCTGATATATTTAATAATAATGAAGAAGCTATTGGATTTGCAACTAAAGATTTAAATTTAGAAATTACTAGATTAGAAGAAGGAGAGGAAATTCCAGGTCCAGTAATTAATGCAGAAGATAAGATTGTTAATTTAGGTGATGAATTTAATCCATTAGATGGTGTAACAGCAATTGATGCTTTAGGTAATGATATTACTGAAAAGATAGAAGTTGTAGAAAATACTGTAGATACTTCTAAAGAAGGAGAATACAAGGTAGTATATAAAGTTGTTGATGATAATGGAAAAGAAGCAACAAGAGAAATAAAAGTAACTGTAACAAAGAATGAAGAAGGTAAAAAGCCTGGAATTGATATAAAACATGAAGAAGATAATAATAAACCAGGAGCTATACCTAAGACAGGAGGAACTAATGTAATTTATTATATAGGTATTGCATTAATATTAATTGCTGGAGGAATGTATTTTACATTCAAAAAGAAAAATATAAGCTAATTTATTAGTTTGTATTCGACAAAAATATCAATAAGATTAATTTCTTATTGGTATTTTTTATTTTATAGATTTATACATAAAATTATGATTACTTAGTTTTGTATATATTTAACTTATTATTAAAGTAAAGTTGATATAAATAGCAAGAAAATATTTTAAGAATATAATTAAAAAAAAGACAAAAAATAAATTAAACAATATTTATATGAAAAGTTGCCGAAAAATTTGTTAAAAAATATACAAAAAATACTTTACTATTTCTTAGTAAAGTAGTATGATTTAATTAAGAAAATAATTATTAATTAAAAAATAATATTAATTAAAAAATAATATTAATAAATAAAAGTTTATATTATTTTAGGAGGAGTTTATTATGAAAATAGTAATTGTAGGATGTACACATGCAGGAACAGCTGCAGTAGTTAATTTAAAGGAACTTCACCCAGAAAGTGAAATTACAATATATGAAAAAAATGATAACTTATCATTCTTATCTTGTGGAATAGCATTAAATGTTGGAGGAGTAATTAAAGAAACTAAGAATCTTTTCTATAATTCACCAGAAAACCTTGCTAAAATGGGTGTAGTAACAAATATGAAACATGAAGTTTTAAATATTGATTTTGAAAATAAAACTTTAAAAGTTAAAAATCTTTTAAATAATGAAGAATTTGAAGATAATTATGATAAATTAGTTTTAACTTTAGGGTCATGGCCAATAGTACCAAAATTTGAAGGTGGAGATCTAGATAACATTTTATTATGTAAAAACCATGATCATGCAATAGAAATTATAGAAAAATCAAAAAATGCTAAAAATGTAGTAATTATTGGTGCTGGATATATTGGAGTAGAATTAGTAGAAGCTTTTGAAATGCAAGGTAAAAATGTAACTTTAATTGATGCTGAAGAAAGAATAATGGCTAAATACTTAGATAAAGAATTTACTGATATTGCAGAAAAAGAATTTGTTGATAGAGGAGTAAATTTAGTATTAGGGGAAAAAGTATCTAAATTTGAAGGAGAAAATGGAAAAGTAACCAAAGTTGTGACTAATAATGGAAGTTATGAAGGTGATTTAGTAGTATTATGTATTGGATTTGCACCTAACACTAAATTAGTACAAGGAAAGTTAGATACATTACCAAATGGTGCAATTATAATTGATGAATATATGAGAACTAGTAAAGAAGATGTATTTGCAGCTGGAGATTGTTGTGTAGTTAAGTATAATCCAGCTCATGATACTAGATATATTCCATTAGCAACAAATGCAGTTAGAATGGGAACACTAGTAGCTAGAAATATAGTTGAACCTACTTTAAAGTATATGGGAACACAAGGTACTTCAGGAATTAAAATTTATGAAAAATGTATAGCTTCAACAGGATTAACAGAAGAAGTTGCTAAAGCTACTACTAAAATGAATGTTGCTTCAGTTGAATTAACAGATAATTATAGACCAGAATTTATGCCAACATATTTACCAGCAACTATTAAATTAGTATTTGATAAAGATACAAGAAGAATAATTGGAGGTCAAATAATCTCTGATATAGATTTAACTCAATTTATGAATACTTTATCAGTTGTTATTCAAAATGAAATGACAATAGAAGAATTAGCAATGACAGATTTCTTCTTCCAACCTCATTTTAATAAACCATGGAGCTTATTAAATGCAGTTGCATTAAAAGCATTATAAAAATATAGTTAAAAACAGCTTGAAATTTAAACTAATATTATTAACAGTTTAAATGCAAGCTGTTTTTTATTTTAAGCATTAATTTAAGTTAATAAATATACTAAATAAGTATAAATAAAGATTAAGGGTAATAATTTAATTATAAAAAGAGTATATTTCAAGTATAAAATAAATTATGTAAAAGAAATTAATTATAAGTTAACTTTGAGTTTATGGGAGAATAAGGATGAAAAATGGGTATAAAGGTTTTATAATTTTTATTGCTATATGGGTGATTATTGCAGCTATGTTAAATATGATATTGAATAAGCTTAATGCTTCTAACAGTGTTACAAATAATAATATAAATAATAATGAAGTTTCAGAAAATACACAAAAAGAAAAGGATTTTAATAGTAAATTTTTAAGTCAAGGAGAAATGAGAGGAGTATGGATTTCAACAGTAAATAATTTAGACTGGCCTAATGTTGGTAGTTATAATAATAAAAAAATACAAAAAGAATTATTAAAAGAAAAACTTGATTTTGTTGAAAAAAATAATATGAATACTGTATTTTTTCAAGTAAGACCCATGGGAGATGCATTATATAAATCTAATTATTCACCATGGTCAAGATATTTAACTGGTGAATTAGGAAAAGATCCAGGTTATGACCCATTAGAATTTGCAATTGAAGAGGCTCATAAAAGAGGAATTGAACTTCAAGCTTGGTTTAATCCTTTTAGAATTGATAGTAATTCACAAAATTTTGATTTAACTGATTATATTAGTAAATTGCCAGAAGAAAGTCCTTTGAAGAAAAATTTAAATTGGATTGTTAAATATGATAAATATACTTATTTGGATATTGGAATTCCTGAAGTAAGGGAATATGTAATAAATTTAATTATAGAAGTTGTAGATAAATATAATATAGATGGAATTATATTAGATGATTATTTTTATCCATATCCAGTAGAGGGAGTTGAATTTTCAGATAAATCTACTTATGAAAAATATGGACAAGAATTTAATTCTAAAGAAGATTGGAGAAGAAACAATGTGGATAATTTTATTTATGAACTAAATAAAAAGATAAAAGAAAAAAATTCTAATTTAAAATTTGGTGTAAGTCCATTTGGAATTTGGAGAAATGGAGAATCTATTGGGGGAAGCAATACAAGAGGACTAAGCAGTTATGAAGATATTTATGTAAATTCAAGAAAGTGGATAAAAGAAGGATATCTTGATTATATTGTGCCACAAATATATTGGCAATTTAATAATAGCAATGCACCATATACAACTCTTGTAGATTGGTGGTCAAATCAAGTAGAAGGAACGAATATTCAATTATATATTGGAATAGCAGTTTATAAGATAAATGATTCAACTTATGGTCAAGAGTGGTTAAAAGATGATGAAGTTATCAATCAAATAATATATTCAAGAAATGATAAAAATGTTAAAGGAAATTGTTTTTTTAGATTGGCAAGTTTAGAGGAAAATAGATTAGGATTTACAGATAAATTAAAAAGCTTATATGAAAAAAATAAATAAGAACTATTGATAAAATTTACCAAATATGATATTATTTAGATAAATAAATCTTGTTTAGTAAAAAAGGCAATGGGGCCTTAAGTTTAACTTAAGGCATCATTGTCTTTTTAAATTAAAATATATGGAGGGAAGAAGAATGAATAAAAAAATAATATCAGCAGTAGTTGCTACAAGTGTTATGGCTTTAAGCTTTATGGGCTGTGGTAGTAATTCAGGAGATGGAACTTCAAAATCAAAAGATGAAAAAAGTGATAATCAAATAGTTATTGGAGCAATACTTCCTTTGACTGGAAGTGTATCTACTTATGGAGAGTCAGCCAAAAATGGAGCACAACTTTGCATAGATGAAATAAATGAAAATGGTGGAATAAACGGTAAGAAGGTTGTAATTAAATATGAAGATGATGAAGGGGATTCTACAAAATCTATAAATGCCTATGATAAATTAGTAAATCAAGAAAATGCATCTATAATTGTAGGCCCATTAACTTCAGGTTGTGCTAATGCAGTAGGCCCAAAAGCAACTGCAGATAAAATTCCATTAATTACACCTACAGGAACAGAAACAAATTTAACTACTACAGGAGGGGAATATGTATTTAGAACTTGTTATATAGATGCTGTTCAAGGACAAGCGATTGCTAAATATGCAACAGAAGATCTAAAAGCTAAAAAAATGGCTATTTTATATAATGTTGGCTCAGATTATTCAAAAGGAATAGCTGAAACAATAAAATCAGAGTTTGAAAAATCTGGAGGCAAAATAGTTGAATATGCTTCTTATAATGATGGAGACAAAGATTTTTCAGCACAATTAACTAACGTTAAAAAATCAAATCCAGATATTATTGCATTGCCTGATTATTATAATGTAGTTTCTTTAATTGCTGATCAAGCTAGAAAAGCTGGAATAGAGGTACCTTTTATTGGTGGTGATGGATGGGATTCTCCAGAACTTGTTAATATAGGAGGAGACTCATTAGAAGGTTCAATATTTGTTAATCATTATTCACCTGATGATACAGATGAATTAGTTCAAAATTTTGTTAATAAATATAAAGATAAATATGGTTCAAATCCAGATGCATTTGCAGCATTAACTTATAGTACGATACAACTTTATCAAGCTGCTATAGAAAAGGCAGGAAGTACTAATGGAGATACAATTAAAGATGCGCTTGTTAATATTGATACTGTAACAGTTACTGGTTCTGTAAAATTTGATAAATCAAGAAATCCTATTAAATCATTATCAGTTATAAAAATTGAAAATGGTTCACCAAAATTACAAGAAAAGATAAATCCTTAAAATTTTTATATAGTATGTATGGCATTTATTAAATTATATTTTTACTATAATACCCCTGAGTTTTTTTAATAATAAATGCTATACAGAAAATAAAAATTTATTTTACATAAAAAGGGGGCGTTAAAATGGCATTATTACAACAAATTATAAATGGTTTATCATTAGGGTCTATTTATGCACTTATTGCTTTGGGATATACAATGGTTTATGGAATAATAAAGTTAATTAATTTTGCTCATGGCGATATTTATATGATAGGAGCATTCATAGGATTATATTGTGGAAAAAATTTGGGGTTATCTTTACTTCCAACATTAATAATATCAATGATAGGAGCTGCATTATGTGGAGTAATAATTGAAAAAGTAGCATATAAACCTTTAAGAAATTCCCCAAGGATTACATTATTAATAACAGCAATTGGCATTTCCTTATTGTTAGAAAATGGAATGAAATTAGCTGTAGGATCATCACCAAAGGCATTTCCTAAATTATTAAGTACTGAAGTAATTAAATTAGGAAGTTTATCACTTGAAACATCTAAAATATTAATGCTTGTTGTTTCCATTATGCTTGTAGTATTTCTTCAATTTATTGTTTTTAAAACTAAGATAGGTAAAGCAATGAGAGCTGCATCTTATGATATTGAAGCTGCATCACTTATGGGGATTAATGTAAATAATATTATTTCTATAACTTTTGCAATTGGATCAGCATTAGCAGGGGCAGCTGGTGTTTTAGTATCGTTAGCTTTTAAGATAGTTGAACCTTATATGGGGATGATACCAGGACTTAAAGCATTTATTGCAGCTGTATTAGGTGGTATAGGTAGTATTCCAGGTGCCTTAATTGGGGGGCTACTAATAGGACTTACTGAAACTTTAACTAAGGCATATATATCAACAATATTAAGTGATGCAATAGTATTTGCTATATTAATTATTATTTTATTAGTTAAACCATCTGGATTACTAGGTATAAAAATCAATGAGAAAGTGTAGGTGCATAAAATGAAAAAATATAAAAATTCAATAATTGTAATTATAGTAATTTTAGTAATATTTTTTGGGTTAAACTTTCTCATTGATGAAGGAATTATTAATAGATATATAAAGGGGTTATTAACATTAAGCTGTATAAATATAATTATGGCAATTGCTTTAAATTTAATTACTGGAATTACAGGTCAATTAAGCTTAGGAAATGCAGGATTTATGGCTATTGGAGCTTATACATCAGTTTATTTTTCAGTTAAGGTAGGAACACCGTTTATAATATCAATATTATTAGGAGCAATTTTAGCAGGTGTAATTTCAATTATTATAGGTATACCAACATTAAAACTTAAAGGTGATTACTTTGCAATTACCACATTAGGAGTTGGAGAAATTACAAGAGTGTTGATAACTAACATGGATATTGTAGGAGGAGCAAGGGGATTTACTGGAATTCCAACAAAGACAACATTAAATGTTGCTTATTTTGCAATGATTTTAATTTTGATAGTTGTAGTTAATATTGCTAAATCAAGTAAGGGAAGAGCATTAATTGCAATAAGAGAAAATGAAATTGCAGCAGAAGCAATGGGGGTAAATATAATAAAATATAAAGTTACAGCATTCTTTATTGCAGCATTATTAACAGGATTTGCAGGTGGACTTTTTGCACATTATACAGGTTTTATACAACCAACAAATTTTAATTTTATGAAGTCTATTGAAATAGTAACATTTGTTGTATTAGGTGGTATGGGATCTATAACAGGATCAGTAATTGCAGCCATATTTTTAACAATATTACCTGAAAGTTTAAGAACCTTATCAGATTATAGAATGGTTATTTACTCTTTATCTTTAGTAATACTTATGATATTTAGGCCACAAGGATTACTTGGAACATTAGAAATTACAGATATATATAGAATAATAAAAAATAAAATTATGAGAAAAAAATCAAATTCTAATGATAAAAATATAGCAAAGGAGGGATAAACATGCTTTTAGTTGATAATCTAACAATAAGTTTTGGAGGATTAACTGCAGTATCAAATTTTTCATTGAAAATTGGGGAAAAAGAAGTTGTGGGACTTATTGGCCCTAATGGAGCAGGAAAAACAACTTTATTTAATATGTTAACAGGAGTTTATAAACCTGATGAGGGAACAATAAATTATTTTGGAGAAGATATTAAGGGATTAAAACCTTATGTTATTACTTCCAAAAGAATAGCTAGAACTTTTCAAAATATAAGATTATTTTCATCAATGTCAGTTAAAGATAATTTAAAAATATCTTGTGATTATAGAATAAAATATGGTTATTTTGATGCAATATTTAAAACTCCAAAATATAGAAGAGAAGAGGCTAAAATAGATAATGAAGTTAATGAATTATTAAAAACATTTGATTTGTATGATAAAGCTAATGAAAATGCAACTAATTTATCTTATGGAGAACAAAGAAGGCTTGAAATAGCAAGGGCACTAGCTACAAAACCTAAACTTTTATTATTAGATGAACCTGCAGCAGGAATGAATCCACAGGAAACAAGAGATTTATCAAAGTTGATTAAGAGTATAAGAGATAAATATAATATATCAATTTTATTAATAGAGCATGATATGAAACTTGTAATGAATATTTGTGATAGACTTACAGTTTTAGATTACGGAAGGATTATTGCTGAAGGAAAGCCAAATGATATTAAAAAAAATCCAAAAGTAATTGAAGCATATTTAGGAGCTTAAATATAAATTTTTAAATAGGAAAAAAGAGGTAGATTATCATGAATAGTAAAATATTAAAAAAACAAATAGAAGAATCTAAAGATAAATCCGAATTAATACTTGAAATAAAGGATTTAAATCTTTTTTATGGAGGAATACATGCATTAAAAGATATAAATTTAACTGTAAGGAATGGTGAAATTATAACTTTAATAGGTGCAAATGGAGCAGGGAAAACATCAACATTAAGAGCAATTTCATCTCTTGAAAAAATTAAAAGTGGAAGTATAAATTATAATGGTAAAGATATTGTTGGGGTTCCAGCTAATAAGCTTGTAGCAATGGGAATAAGTCATGTCCCAGAAGGAAGAAAAATATTTGGAAATCTAACTGTTATGGAAAATTTAGAGTTGGGTGCCTATTTAAGAAAAGATAAAGATGAAATTAAAAAAGATTATGAAGATGTCTTTAAAAAGTTTCCAAGATTAAAGGAAAGATTAAAGCAAAATGCAGGTACATTATCAGGTGGAGAACAACAAATGCTTGCAATTGGAAGAGCACTTATGAGTAGGCCAAAGCTTTTACTTTTAGATGAACCATCTATGGGATTAGCACCTATGGTTGTTAAACAAATTTTTGATACTATTGTTGAAATAAATAAAAGTGGAACTACTATTTTATTAGTTGAACAAAATGCCAATATGGCCCTTTCAATAGCAAATAGAGCTTATGTTTTAGAAACAGGTAAAATTGTAATTAAGGGAAATGCAAATGAAATGCTAAATAATGAAAGTATTAGGGCAGCGTATTTGGGAGAATAATTAAATGAAAAGAAATATTAGATTAAAAAATAAATTTTAACATAATATTTCTTTTCTGTTTTAAGTTGTAGCAATTATTTTTCCAAGATCCTTAAGATCATAGCCACCAATACCTTCTAATTCATTTTTAAATTTTTGAGAAGATAAAATAGAAAGTATACTTTGATAAGGTGGATTGTTTAAATCGCTCTTTTTAATTATTAAGTCGTATCTTTCTGTTTGAAGAGGAACAAAATCAATTGTTTCTACTTGCATAGCGGCTTTTTTATTTCCTATTCCCACATTGGCATCACCACGTCCTACAGAACTTGCAACACCTAGATGTGATGTTTCTTCATTAAAATAACCGTTTATAGAATATGGATTTATATTAAGTAATTTCAATTTTTCGTCTAATAAAACTCTAACACCACTTCCTTTTTCTCTGTTAACAAATCTTACATTTTCATTAGTTAAATCTTCAAATGCTTTTAAGTTTAAAGGATTTCCCTTTTGTACATAAAATCCTTGTAATCTATAAGCTAAATTTATAAGAATACAAGGTGTTCCAGGAAGAAGTCTTTTAACATAATCAAAGTTATATGTATCAGTATCACCATCCCAAAGGTGAGATGAAGCTATTGAAACTTTATTATTATATAAATCATATAATCCATTATAGCTACCTTTATAAGAACGTAAAACATTAAAATCAGGATAAAGTTCTGATATATATCTTGCTAAAATATCTAATAATATATCTTGACCAGCAATTATAATTTCATTAGAAGATTGGTTATTTCTTGAGTTAGAATTATTTGTTATTTGCGCATTTCTTCTAGAAGTTGATGAAATATTTTTAGAATCAGTAATTTTTAAGCTATTTTTTTGATTATTTATATATGCTTCAACATCATGCATATCAATTCTTATTTTTTTTCCTATTTTATAGCTTGGCAATTCACCGCGTTTAATAAGTTCATAAACTGTATTTTTGGTGATTTTAAGTAATTCCGATACTTCTTGTGGGGTTAAAGAAGCTTGTAAGTCCATAAATATCCCTCCTAATATAATAATAATTTTAGCATTATTAATAAATGAATTGCAAGAATTAACGTTATGTGATAATATTTGATTGTATAAAACGTGATAAAACAAAACAAAACATGATGAAACATATTTAAAATATAAAATTGGAGGATTAAATAATGAAAAAATTAAAGGTTATTTCAGCATTATTATGTTGTAGTTTATTATTAGTTGGTTGTGGTAAAGGAAGTAATGGAAATAACTCAGTTAAAAATGATTCAAAGGAAAAGGCTCCTGTAGAATTAAATATATCAGCAGCAGCAAGTTTAAAAGAAGTAATGGCTGATTTAGAAACAGAATATAAAAAGCATAAGGAAAATGTTACTTTAGTTGTAAATTATGGTTCATCAGGTTCCCTTCAACAACAAATAGAGCAAGGCGCTCCTTGTGATTTATTCATTTCAGCAGGGCAAAAGCAAATGAATGCTTTAAAATATAAAGGATTGTTATTAGATGGTACTACTAAAGATTTAGTAGAAAATTCTTTAGTGCTAGTGGCAGCTAAGGGAGTAGAGGTAACTAGCTTTGATGATTTAAAGAGTGATAAGATAACTCATATAGCTGTTGGAGAACCAGAAAGTGTTCCAGCAGGAAAATATGCAGATGAAGTTTTAACTAATACAGATATAAAAGATAGTATTTCTAATAAATTAGTTTTTGCAAAAGACGTTAAGGAAGTTTTAACATGGGTTGCATCAGGAAATGCAGATGTTGGTTTTGTATACTTAAGTGATGCATTAAGTAGTGATAGTGTTACTATTGTTGAAAATATTAATGAAGTAAATGAACATTCACCAATTACTTATCCAGTATCAGTTATAAAAGCATCTACTAAGGCTGATGATGCAAAAGAATTTGAAGAATTCTTATTCACAGATGAAGTACAAAAGATATTTGAAAAGTATGGATATAAATCAGTAAAATAATATAAAGAAGGCAAGGTTATAAGTTATGGATTTTTCACCGTTATGGATATCGCTTAAAACAGCGTTTCTTGCAACTATTATAACTTCAATAATAGGAATATTTATATCTTATAAAATGGCTAATTATAAGGGAAGAGGTAGAGGACTAATAGATGGAGTCTTCACTCTTCCCCTAATATTACCGCCAACTGTTATAGGATTTTTCTTATTGCTTATTTGTGGAAAAAATGGATTTGTAGGAAAGATTTTTATGAGTTTTAATAAAAATATTATTTTTAGTTGGAGTGCAACAGTTATTGCAGCTACAGTAGTTGCTTTTCCAATGATGTATAGAACATGCCGTTCTGCATTTGAACAAATAGATAAAAATATGATTTCAGCTGCAAGAACATTAGGGCTAAGTGAAACTAAGATATTTTTTAAAATTGCAATACCACTTGCATGGCCAGGTATAATTGGTGGATTAGTTTTAAGTTTTGCAAGAGCTTTGGGAGAATTTGGAGCAACTTTAATGATTGCTGGAAATATACCAGGTAAAACTCAAACTATGCCAGTTGCAATATTTTTTGCAGTTGAAGGTGGAGATATGAATAAAGCTATGCTTTGGGTTTTAATAATAGTAGCAATTTCATTTATAATGATATTTTTATTAAATTATTGGTGTGACACTCAACAAAAGCTAATAGGAAATAGGGGGAGATAAAAATGAGTTTATATATAGATATTAATAAAGATTTATCTTCCTTTAATTTAGAGGTTGCAATGGAGAGTAAGGGTGGCATAATTGGATTTTTAGGAGCTTCAGGTTCAGGAAAAAGTATGACATTAAAATGTATTGCAGGACTTGAGAAAGCTGATTCAGGAAAAATTATAATTAATGAAAAAGTACTTTTTGATTCAGAAAATAAAATAAATATTAAAACTAAAGATAGAAAAGTTGGATTTTTATTTCAAAATTATGCCTTATTTCCCCATATGACTATAAGAGATAATATTGAAATTGGATTAGATAAATTAAGGAAGATTGAAAAAAACAAATTATCATCTACTTATATTGAAAAGTTTGGTTTAAATGGTCTTGAAAATAGATATCCATGGCAATTATCAGGTGGACAACAGCAAAGAGTTGCACTTGCAAGAGCGCTTATTACATCACCAGATATATTGCTTCTAGATGAGCCATTTTCAGCTTTAGATAATCATTTAAGGGCTAATATGGAAAGAGAGCTTATAGAAATTTTAAAGGACTATGATGGAACAGTAGTTTTTGTTACTCATGATATAGCAGAAGCATATAGAGTTTGTGATAAAATTATAGTTTTTGATGGTGGAAAGGCTAGTGAAATTAGAGAAAAGGATCTTTTATTTAAAAATCCCTTAAGTTTAGCAGAAGCTAAAATTACTGGTTGTAAGAATATATCAAAGGCTAAAATAATAAATAAAGATTTTATTTTTGCTAAAGAGTGGAATTTAAAATTAAAGTATCAATATAGAAGTAATTCAATTAATTATATTGCAATAAGATCTCATAATATTAAGTTATTTAATAATAAGAAACATAATAATGATAATGTATTTAATATGATTATTGAAAATATAGTTGAAAATCCTTTTGATTATACATTATACATTAAAGAAGTTAATTGTAATAATAGCAATAGTTCAATTAATTTTACAATTTCAAAAGAAGAAATGAAATTTAATGTTAATGATGTAATAAAAGTAAAATTTGAAGAAAATTATTTATTTACATTTGAATAAATTAATAAGATGTACTGTATCAAAATTATGCAGTCCATCTTTGTAAAAATTATAAAGTGAATTAAAGTATGTTATATTTATAATTGAAAACATAAATAAATATAAAACAATAAAAGGAGAAATATTATGAGTATTTTACTAGAGGCTTGTGTTGGATGTTATGAAGAAGCTAAAAGAGCTGAAATGAGAGGTGCAGATAGAATTGAATTATGTGATAATTTAGAGGAAGGAGGAACAACCCCTTCTTATGGAACTATATACTTAGCAAAGAAAAATATTAATATACCAATATCAGTAATAATAAGACCAAGAGGTGGAAATTTTGTTTATTCAAATGATGAATTTGAAATAATGAAAAAAGATATAATTATTTGTAAAGAATTAGGTGTTGAAACTGTAGTATTTGGTATATTAAATAAGAACAATACTATTGATATTGATAGAACAAGAGAATTAGTTGATTTAGCACAAGGATTAAAGGTTACCTTTCATATGGCCTTTGATGAAATATATGATAAATTTAAAGCGTTAGAACAGCTTATTTCAATTGGAGTTGATAGAGTATTAACTAAAGGAGGTAAGGATTGTGCTGAAGAGGGAAAGGTTGTATTAAAAGAGCTTGTTGAAAAAAGTAAGGGAAAAGTAATTATTTTAGTTGGTGGAAAAGTTACTTATAAAAATTATAAAACACTTTCAGAGTTTATAGGATGTAAAGAGGTACATGGAAGTAAAATAGTAGGTGATTTAAATTAATTTTTACTAATATAGTAATTGTGTAGTATAATAAAAATATAAAATTTTAGAAAAGGAATAAGTATTATGATACATGAATTAACAATATATAAATTAGGTAAGTTATTAAATGAACTTAAATTAAAATATAATATGAACTTATTATTAAAAAGAAAATTAAGTGGTGGATTTATTACAATTGTAGGAGAAGTTGATGTAAATTATATCCCAGAAGATAAAGAAACTTTAAAAGGAAATAATATTATAGGACTAAAAGTTAAAAATGATAATGGTCAAATGGACTTAAAAATTACAGGAATTAAGGGAAGTTTATTTAAAGTTGAAATTGCTCCAACAAAATTTAAAGAAATTAACATTGGAGGATTATCAGTGGATAAAATTAAAGAAAGTAAAGAAGAGTGTAAGCTTAAGGTAGATGATGATTTAATTTTTACAATTTCAGCATCAAGTGAAGAAGTAGAAAAGCTATTATAATACTTATTTACAGGAAAGTTTACTATATTTAAACTTAAAGAGGGATTTTTATTCCCTATAAATGGCTTAAAACCGTAAAATTAAAAATATAAAAATGAAAAAACTGTGCAGAAGTTTAATTCTGCACAGTTTTATCGTTTTTTTATTTATAATAATATTAAATGTTATTTTATAGATTATATATATTATTATTTAATAGAATAAGTAGTAATGTTATTAGTATAAGATTACTACTTTTTTCATATTAAATTATATATATATAATTTTGGAGGGAAAAGAAAATGAAAGTTGCTGATATGCATTGTGATACAATTGGAGAAATTTACGAAAATAGACTTTTAGGGAATAACTATAAATTAAAAGAAAATAATTTTCATGTAGATATAAATAAATTAAAAAAAGGTAATTATTTATTGCAAAATTTTGCAATGTTCATAGATATTAAAAAGCATAAGAAACCTTATAAAACATTACAAGAGATGATAGCAGTTTATTATGAAGAATTAGAAGATAATAAAGATGTTATTAGGCCAGTATATTCATATGAAGATATATATGCATGTGAAAAGGAAAATAAAATAGCTGCATTATTAACTATAGAAGATGCTGGTGCTCTTGAAGGATCATTAATGAATTTAAAAACAGTTTATGAGCAAGGGGTTAGACTTATAACATTAACATGGAATCATATAAACGAAGTTGGATTTCCAAATTTTAAAATAGAAGCTGATACTTATGGTGATATAAAAGAAAAACCAAATTTTAAAATTCCTAATACTGAATTTGGACTTACTGATTTTGGCGTTGAATTAATAAGGGAAATGGAGAGATTAGGAATTATAGTAGATGTTTCGCATTTATCTGATGCTGGTTTTTATGATGTTTTAAAATATAGTAAGAAACCATTTGTAGCAAGTCATAGTAATTCAAGAAAAATTACTAATGTTGTTAGAAATTTAACTGATGATATGATAAGGAAATTAGCAGATAAGGGTGGGCTAACTGGAATAAATTTTTGTTCAGACTTTATAAAAACAACTTCACATATAGGAAATACATTTACTTATGTTGATGATATAGTAAAACATATAAAATATATAAGAAATGTTGGTGGATTAGATGTAATTGCATTAGGAACAGATTTTGATGGTATTCCTAGCACATTAGAAATTAAGGATGCTTCACAAATTCAAATTTTAGCAGACGGATTATTAAAAAATGGTTTTAGTTATGATGAGGTAGAAAAAATATTTTATAAAAATTTAATGAATTTATATAAAGAATTATTATAAAAAATAAATATTAGACAAAATGTATTATAATAATATAAGATAAAATATATATCAATAAGGATGTGTACAAATGATAGAAAAAAATAATTTCAATGAGATTGAAGGAAAAGAAATTTTAAATAAATTATTTAATAAAGAATTAAACTCTAAAAAAAATATATTAGAAGCTATAGAAATAATAAGACCATTGGCTAAAGAGGAGTTAAAGGGTGAAAAATTACAGGAAATTTATAATATAATTTATAATAGTATTGAAGATATGAATACTATTGTAAAGGCAAATACTATTATGTATTTAAAAAATCAATTAAAATCAGCATTAGGAAAATATGTTGAAAATAAAGATCCTAAAGAAATGAATTGCTTTTTAGAATTCTTTAAGGAAGCTTATCCTACTAATAATAGACGAATTGGATATACAAGAGTAATAAATGATTTTAATAAAATAACAAATGAACAAATTTGGGAAACGTTAACTTACGTAAATAGAATAGTAATTAAAACTAAAAGAAAATTAGGTGAAGATGAAATAGAAGATATAATAAAAAATATAAATAAATTATTAAGTAGTGGGAAAATAGAATATATAAATCAAGTTAAAAGTTTAGAAAAGTTATTAGATGTTCTTAATGTAAAAGTTGTTAATTATAAAGATGGATTTAAATTAAAGAATAAATAAAATTATAAATATGAAAATAATAACAAATAGAAAAATTATATAAAGAAAAGAGAGGTTAAGTATGAGAAATATAAAAATGACTATTCAATACGATGGGTCAAGATATAAAGGGTGGCAAAAGCAAAATATAAAAGGAACTAATGTATCAACTATACAAGATAAAATTGAAAAGGTATTATCTAAAATGACAGGAGAAGAAATACAAGTAATTGGTTGTGGTAGAACTGATACTGGAGTTCATGCAGATAAATATATAGCAAATTTTAAGACTAATAGCGAAAAAAAATTATCTGATATATCTAAATATCTACATGAATTTTTACCAGAAGATATATCAGTAACATCATTAAGTGAAGCTAGTGATAGATTTCATTCAAGATTAAATGTAATATCAAAGACTTATGTATATACAATTGATAATAATAAATTTGCAAATGTATTTTTAAAAAAATATGCTTATCATGTTGAAGGGCAGTTAAATATAGAAAAAATGAAAGAAGCAAGCCAATATTTAATAGGAACTCATGATTTTAAAGGATTTAGTGGTGTAAAAGATAAAGCTAAAAAATCAACAATAAGAACTATTAATTACATAAATATTACAAATAAAAATAACATTATAAAAATTGAGTATAATGGAAATGGATTTTTATTAAATATGGTTAGAATTTTAACTGGAACTTTAATAAAGGTTGCAAAAGGTGAGCTAGAGCCAAAAGAGATTAAAGAGATGTTGAAATCTAAAAAAAGAAGTGAAGATGCTGTAAAGGCACCTGCAAAGGGACTTTGTATGAAGGAAGTAAATTATTAAAAATTTTATTGTAGTAATTAACATAAAGGAAGCTCTAATAATATACTAATTAATAAAGTAGGATATTTAAATAATACCTAATTAATTATTATGGATTAAGGGTGTGAAATTAGATGAATATGGACTTTCATGTTCATGGTTTACTGAGTAAAAGAAAAGATTTTAATGAAGAATTTTTTATGAATGAAATATATTTTTCAAAAGTAAATGGATTAAATGCAATAGTTCTTTGTGAACATTTTAATGCAAAAGATTTTTTAGTGATTTATGAATTTCTAGAAAAAAAATATTCCTACGATGGGGATAGATATATAGTAGATGGTATTTCTGTATTTCCAGCAATGGAAGTAAGTATTAAAAATAAAGGTCATGTAATACTTTGTGGAGATAGAGAAAATGTAATTAATATATATAAATCTCTTAGTGATTTTAGAGAAAAAGAAAATTTTATTGAATTAGAAGAGTTATTAGATTTAGCAGAGGTATTTGATTTATTAAAGATAGGTGCGCATCCTTGCAGAAGAGGACATAAGTTATGTAAGCATCCCCATGAATTACTGAAAAGATTAGATGCATTGGATTTAAATGGGAAAGACATATTTAAAAAAGGTGAGGCAATTGCTAGAGATGAAGTAATTAATTTATCACAAGAATTAGGTCTTAATATTGTTACTGGAAGTGATAGCCATACACCAATTCAACTTGGAGGAATATATACAAATTTAAATAAGGAATGTAAAACTATAAAAGAACTTAAAGAATGTATAAGAAATGATGATTATAGTATTAAAGTTAATTCTTCATTAAACTTTAAAATATTTTCTTCAAAAATTTTGAAGAGATATTTATTGAAAGCTGATACTTATGATAAAAATACAAAGTTTAAAATTTAAATAAACTTTAATAATAAGCTATCTACTAAAATAAGAGAGATAGCTTATTATTATTTTACTTTATAAGTTAAAAAAGTGGTAAGTAAGATTATAATAAATGATAAATATGTTAAAAATAATTAATACAAATATTTAGATAAGGAAGAAGAAATATGGAAAATATAGAAGAAGTATTTAATGAAATACTAGCTTGTGATGTTCAAGAAGCATTAAAGTATAGTAGTGATGGGTTCAAAAAGTATGGCAATCCCGAATATTTAATTTATACAGGTCAATGTTATTTAGCTCAGGGACTTTATGAAGAAGCAATTGCAGCTGTAGATTTAGCATTTGAGCTTGGATGTGATTATATTGTATATGGATATAATGTTAAAGGAGAAGCACTATTGGATTTAGGCCTTTATGTAGAAAGTAGAAGATGCTTTGAAAGAGTAATAAGGGAAGAAGCTGAGCAATATTTAGCAAATACATATTTAATAGAACTTGATATAAGAGAAGGTTTTTATGAAGATGCAATTAATAAATGCATAGATTATATTGAAAACTATGGAGGTAGTAGTGAACAAATTGCTAATTTAAAATGTATAATTGGATGGACGTATTTAATTGATTTAAATAATAGTCATTTAGCTAAAGAGGCATTTATAGAAGCTATTGAGTCAGATGAAAAGTGCGGAAGAGCATATACTGGACTTGGAATATATGAAGCAAATAATAAAAATTATGAAGAAGCTATTTATTACTTTAATAAATCTATAGAAATAGATGAAAATGATGGAGAAAATTATTTTGCATTAGCAATTTGCTATAAGGAACTTAATAAATTTGAATTAGTTGAGGAATATTTAGTTAAGGCTAATGCTATTGAACCCGAAGATAATAGAATAATTGAAGAATATGCATATGAATTATTAAGACAAGGTAGAAATGATGAAGCAATAGAATATCTTAAGGAAATTGCTCATTATAGCAAAAATAAAGAAGAAATTAAAAGTTTAGTTTGGGAATTAGAACAGTACAAGGAATAATAAAAACAAAAGGCAAATGATAATAATTAAATATCATTTGTCTTTAATTTATGGTGTTATTTTTTATCAAAGCTTGCACAATTAGTTTCTGTATAAAGGTTTGCATTACCTCCATGTACTTGAATAGATGAAAGATTGCAAAGGCAATTTTCATTATGAGCACAACTACTTACCTTACATACTAAACAATCACAAGGAGTACAATTTTCTGCACAGTTAGTTAAATCACTATAATGTTTTTTATCTAAAAATGAACCACAACATGTGTCGTTTTCACTACATGAAGCCATTCCACCAATATCAACACGGTTTGAAAAACAATTTCCTGAACAATTATAAGAACAATTTGTTACATCACAATTAATTTTTGTCATATAAGTATCTCCTTTATAAGCAAATTAATTAAAATATCTATCTAATAAGCCTTTAAATGCTTTTCCATGTCTAGCTTCATCTTTGCACATTTCATGAACAGAATCATGAATAGCATCTAAGTTATTTTGTTTTGCTAAATTAGCAAGTTTCTTTTTGCCATCACAAGCACCAAACTCAGCTTCAACTCTAGCTTCTAAATTTGCTTTAGTACTTGTAGAAACAACTTCACCTAACATTTCTGCAAATCTACTTGCATGATCAGCTTCTTCATAGGCAATTCTTTTATAGGCTTCAGCAACTTCAGGAAAGCCTTCACGATCAGCTACACGAGACATTGCAATGTACATTCCAACTTCAGTACATTCTCCAGTAAAATTAGCTCTTAAACCTTCAATGATTTCAGGATCAATATTTTCACAAATGCCAACTCTATGTTCATCAGCCCAGGTCATTTCCCCTTTCATTTCTTCAAATTTGCTAGAAGAAGCTTTACATACAGGACAAAATTCAGGTGGTGCATCACCTTCGTGAACATAACCACATACAGTACAAATAAATTTTTTCACTTAAAACCCTCCTTATATTATTTTCCTTAAAAACATCTGTATTATTATTACTCATTTAAAATTTAATATACATAAAAAATAAGATTATTTATTGACTTTTAAAAGAAAAGTATTATAAGATTGTAGAATAATAAAAAAACAAGAGGAGAAAGAAATGGCAAAAGATATTAACGGAAGTGAAAATTTTCATTACAATAATATAGAAAAAAAAGATAAAATTTTTATGTATAAGAATTTTAAAAGAAGTAATTGTTATAATTGTAATTTTGCAAATTCTAATTTTAATTTTGCAACTTTTAGAGGAGCACATTTTAAAACGTGTAGTTTTATTAATGGAAGCTTTGAAGGAACAGAGTTTATTGGAACTAACTTAAAAAATAGTAAATTTAAAAATGCTAAATTTAAAAATGCTATTTTTGAAGGGGCAAATTTAGATGGAGCAGATTTTAAAGATGCAATATTTGAAAATACTATTTTTTTAGGGTGCAAATTAGAAAAAACAAAAAATTTAAATAGAGAATTAAAAGAAGTAAGAATTTTGGGTGAAATGCCAGAAATTAATTTAAGCAATGAGTTAAAAAGTTCATTAGAAAATTTTATGGAAAATAAATATGTTAAAAGTTCAAGAATATTTGATACTAAAGATGGAGGTATCAATACATTAACAGTAATGATTCTTTTAGAAAACTTTTCAGAAAATGAGTTAATAGAAGGATTTTCTAAAATAAAGTCAAAAATAGAAAGAGATTTTTATACTATAAGCTATATAATTAAAATGATACAAAAAGAAATAAGATAAAAAATTAGGTATTATTTATAATATTTTATAAATAATACCTTTTGATATATACAAATATTAAAAAGTTTTTAATAACGCTTAAAAAAATAATTGAAAAACACCCATTAAAATTATTATTATGGCTGATAATAAACCTGAATATTTTCCAAATATCTCTGAAAGAAAGCTATTACCTATTTTTAAACCTAAAATTAAAATTAAGACACTAAAAATAAATGTGAAAACTGTAGTAAGTGAAATACTAATTCCAGACATGCTTGCACCAATTCCAAGTGCAAAATTATTTATACTTAAGGCTAATGCTAAGGAAACTGCTTCTTTAAGTTCTATATTACCAGAACCATCTATATCAGCAGTTTTATTTTTAGTTAATATTTCATCATAATTTAAGGAATCTATTAAATCATTAGTGATAATATCATCATTATCACAATAATAATTCTTTGATATTTTTTGCTCTTTGAAATAATTTAATGTCATCCAAAGGCCTACAAAAATTAAAAGTATTGCCCCTATATAATTGCATATATATCTAGGTATGAACTTTCCTAAAATAGTACCTAAAAGCATTGATAAAAATGTACCTAATGTTACTATTAAAGCAATTATTATATTAATACTAAGTGTAATTCTAATTTTTTTAATTCCATAAGCTATTCCAATTATCAAACTGTCCAAACTTGCTGAAAATGCTAATAAAATAGAAGAAATAAGACACATATGTTGCTCCTTGTATATTTTTATATTAATCAGTATATTCAAAGGTAAATACTTAGTTACTTAGACAATAATTATTATATAAACCTAAGAATAGACGCAAATTACTATAATTTATGCTAAAAAATAAGAAAATGATAATAATATTATTAATAAATAGTTAAAGAATTTTTAAATTGTTGTGAGGAAAATTTAACTATTGTATACTTAAAATATGAAAATATTATCAGATAGAAAGGATAAATAAGTAATGCCTGGATACATAGAGTTTAAAAATGTAAAAAAGAAGTATAAAATGGGAGAAGTAGAAATTGAAGCATTAAGCGGAGTTGATTTTTCAATTAACAAGGGAGAATTTATAGTTGTTGCTGGTGCTAGTGGTGCAGGAAAATCTACAATATTAAATATTTTAGGGGGAATGGATACTGCATCAGAAGGACAAGTTATTGTTGATAATAAGGATATAAGTCAATTTTCACAAAAAGATTTAATTACATATAGAAGGTATGATATTGGATTTGTATTTCAATTTTATAATTTAGTTCAAAATTTAACCGCAAGAGAAAATGTGGAATTAGCAATACAAATATCTAAAAATCCATTAAATATAGATGAAGTATTAGATGCTGTAGGATTATCACATAGAAAAAATAATTTTCCAGCTCAATTATCAGGTGGGGAACAACAAAGGGTTGCAATAGCAAGAGCAATAGCTAAAAATCCTAAATTACTATTATGTGATGAGCCTACTGGAGCATTAGATTATAATACAGGAAAGGCTATTTTAAAATTACTACAAGAAACATGCAGGAAAAATGGAGTTACTGTTGTAATAATTACTCATAATTTAGCATTAACACCTATGGGGGATAAGGTAATTGAAGTTAAAAATGGAAGGATAAAAAATATAACTATTAATAAAAATCCAGTTCCAGTGGAAAGGATTGAATGGTAATTATGAAAAATGCTTTATGGAAAGATATATTAAGGGATGTTAATAAATCAAAAGGAAGGTTTATTTCTATTGCAGCTATAATTACATTAGGAGTAATGCTTTTTACTGGTGTTAAAATTGCACCAATTGACATGAAAGCAACAGCAGATAAATATTATGATGATTATAATTTAATGGATTTAAAAATAATATCAACATTAGGATTAACAGATAAAGATGTTAAGGATATAAAAGATATAAATAGTATATTAGGTGTATATCCAAGTAAGACAATGGATGCATTATCAAAGCAAAATTCTGAAGAGTTTGTAATAAGGATTCATAGTCTTCCAAGTGAAAATTTAAATAATAATAATGAAAATTATATTAATAGAGTAAATTTAGTAAAAGGGAAAATGCCTTCTAAAGAAAATGAATGCGTAATAGGAAATGAAAAGTTTAGTAGTTTAAATTTAAAAATTGGTGATAAACTTCTTTTAACATCTGGAGATGATAGTGATATTTCTGAATCCTTAAAAAATATTGAATATGAAATTGTAGGAGTTGTGGAAACACCATATTATTTAAGTAATCAAATTGGAAGTAGTACTATAGGTAATGGGAATGTTAAAACATATATGTTTATAAATGAAGATAACTTTAAAAATGATATTTATAGTGAAGTATATGTGACAATTGATGGTGTTAAAAATTTAAATTCGTATAATGATGAATACTTTGAAGTTATTAATGAATCTATTTTATCAATAGAAAATATATCTTCAGATATAAATAATAGAAGATATTTAGAAATAGTAAATCTTGCTAAAGAAGAGTTGGAAAATGGTAAAAAAGAATATGAAGATAAAAAGTCAACTGTCTTAAGGCAAATAGAAGATGCAAAAAAAGAAATTGAAGATTCGAAAAGTAAGCTAATGGAATCACAAGATGAAATATCATCAAGAGAACAGCAATTATATGATTCAATAGAAGATGGAAAATACAAAATTAGTGTTGCAGAAAGTGAACTAAAAGAAAAAGAAGAGGAATACAATTTAGGATTAAGTGCATTTAATGAAGCAAAAAAGAGTGCTGAGGAAAATTTTGCAAAAGCAGAAGAAAGTATTAGAAAATCAGAAGATGGATTACAACAATTAAAAGATCAAATAAATAATTTAAAATTATCCTTAAATGATGAAAGCTTAACAGAAGAGATAAAATTAAATATACAGGAACAAATTAATTCGTTAAATAATTTATTTGAGCAAGGCAGTGTTAAATTAAATGAAGCTAAAAAGCAGCTTGAACAAGGTAAAAATGAATTAGCAAAGCAAGAGGAAAATCTTAATGCAGCTAATATACAATTAGCAGCTGGGAAAAAAGCTATAAATTCATCTAAAAATTCATTGAAAGAATTAAAAGAAGTTGGGGAAGCTAAAATCAAAGAAGCAAAAGATAAGATAAATGAAGGGAAATTACAATTAGAAGAAGGAGAAAAAGAGCTTTTAGAAAAAGAAAAAACTGCAAATGAGGAATTAGATAAGGCAAAAGATGAAATTATTAAAGCTGAAGATAAAATTTCTAAAATTGAAAAACCTGAATTATATGTTTTAGATAGAAAATCTCATTATTCATATGTTGATTTTGAAAATAATGCTAAAAGCATAAATAAATTATCAAATGTTTTTCCAGTATTCTTCTTTATTGTTGCAGGATTAGTATGCTTAACTACAATGACAAGAATGGTAGATGAACAAAGAATTAATATTGGAACATTAAAGGCTTTAGGATATGGCAATGGAAGTATAGCTAAAAAGTTTATAATTTATGCATTATTTGCAAGTTTAATAGGAAGTGTTATAGGTATTGCTTTAGGACTTACGGTATTTCCTCTTATTATAATAAATGCATATAAAATGATGTATATTTTACCTGAAATAAATTATACAATTAATATTCCACTTATATTAACAGTATTTACTGTTGCTATTGGAGTTACAACATTTGTAACATATGCTGCATGTAGAATGGAATTAAGAGAAACTCCATCAATTTTAATGAGACCAAAGGCTCCAAAAGAAGGTAAGAGAATTTTATTAGAAAAAATACCATTTATATGGAATAAACTTAACTTTATTGGTAAAGTTACAATAAGAAATATTTTTAGATATAAAAAGAGATTTTTAATGACTGTAATAGGAATAGCAGGAAGTACAGCATTATTAGTTGCTGGATTTGGAATTAAGGATTCTATTAAAGCTGTTGTATCGAAACAATATGGAGAACTTACAAAATATCAAATGTCATTAAGTTTAGCAAAAGATGTTAGTGAAGAAAAAATTGAATATATTAAAAATGAATTAAGTAATGATAATAATGTAGCTGATTACTTATTTGTTACAACTGAAAGTGGTAAAGCTACTATTAATGAAATAAGTAAGGGTGTTTCATTGGTTATATCAAATGATAGTGAGAATTTTAATGAATTTGAGTTATTAAGAAATAGAAAGACAGAAGAAATTATTACATTGCCTAAAAATAGTATAGTAATATCTGAAAAAATTGCTACTTTATTAAATGTTAAAATTGGAGATGAAATAGAAATTACAAATAATGCTAATAATAAAGCTAAAGCTACTATTGGATATATAACTGAAAGGTATATAAATAACTATATTTATATAAGTGATAAGTATTATGAGGATATTTTTGGAAAAATACCTCAAGTAAATAATGTGTTATTAAAATTAAATGATGAAAAATCAGTTAATGAAATTTCAAATAAGTTTATAAATATGGATGGAGTAACTGGAGCTGTAAATAATACAAGTATTAAAGAAAATTTTGATGATACAATAAAGTCATTAGATTTAGTAGTTGTTGTAATGATATTATGTGCAGGAGCATTATCTTTCATAGTATTATATAATTTAACAAATGTTAATATTTCAGAACGTGTAAGAGAAATAGCAACTATTAAAGTTTTAGGGTTTTATGATAATGAAGTGTCTGCGTATATTTATAGAGAAAATATTTTGCTAACTATAATTGGATTAATTACAGGATTAGGATTAGGGAAGCTATTCCATAAGTTTATTATGGTTACAGTTGAAATGGACTATATTATGTTTGGAAGAAAAATAGCATTATTTAGTTTTGTAATTGCTGGAATTTTAACATTAGCTTTTTCATTACTTGTTAATTTAGCAATGTATTATAAATTAAAAAACATTAAAATGGTTGAATCTTTAAAATCAGTAGATTAGTTAAATAAATGAAATGTTATATTAAAAAGAAAGTTAAAAAACTTTTTCAAAATATAACATTTCATTTTTATTTTAAAAGAGAACTATTTAATAACCTAAATTCCTTTGGAGTTAATTTGTATTTTCTTTTAAAAAGCTTATTAAAATAAGATAAATTATCAAATCCTACATCTAAGGAAATGTCAGTAATAGGCATATTACTTGAAGTAAGCAAAATAGATGCCTTTTCTAATCTAAGATTATTTATATATTGTATACAAGTTAATCCTATATGTTTTTTAAAAAATCGCATAAAGTGATATTCACTATAATCACAAAGAGTAGCTAATGTATTTATTGAAATATCTTCAGCAAAATGCTCATTAATATAGTTTAAAATTATTTTAATTTTATCTGTAGTATTAAATGTTAGTGAACTTTTAGTTGATTGTTTATTTATTAAGTTATTTTTATAAAGAATTGAAAATAAGTTAAATAAAAGTGATTTTAGTTCAAGTTCGTATGCAATTTCTTTTTCATAGTAGCAAAAAAGTATATATTCTATTAAAGACAAAATTTTATTATAGCATGAATTATTTTTATTAATTAAATAAGGAAGCTCATGTTCATGGTTTAAAATAGGTGCTATGTATTTAAGTAAGGTACCATCAGTATCTGAACTTTTAAGCATATTCATATTAAATACAAAAGAAACCCAAGTCATTGTATTTTCAGGTATTAAATTAAATGAATGAAGTGCTTGAGGGGAAACTATTAGTATATCCCCTTTGTTAATTGTAAATTTATCTAAATCAATTCTATAATCGCAACTTCCATCAATAACTATTATAACTTCAACTTCCTCATGCCAATGAACAGCAATAGAAGGAAAACTAGTGCTTATAGTACCCTTATATATTGAAAATGGCAATATAAAATCTCCATGGCATGTGTTTTCTTTTAGTTTTGTAAATTTTAATTTATCCATAAAATCTCCAATATAGCATTATTATTTTAATAAGTGTTAGTATATTACAAGTATTTTCTATTTCTTATAATTATAATAACATTATAATTAAATTATTTAAATAATTTAATTGAGTAAAAAAGGGGGAAATGTATAATGATGGGTAAAATTTTAAATTATGAAGTTAATGAAAATATAGTATTAGTAAATTATAAAAATATTCAATGTATTGTTACAATAATTAATGATTCAGTAATTAATTTTTTTGCTCCTATATTTAGAAAAGAAAGAAATTCTAAGGCAGTAGAAAATTTAAAGTGTAAAAAAATTAATTTTAATATAGAAAAAAAAGATGATTATTTAAATATAAAAACAGCTAAATTAGATGTAAAAATTTATGATGACTTTAAAGTTGATATCTTTAAGTTAAATGGTGAGCCATTATGTAGAGATTTTAGAGGAGAAAGAAATCCATTTAGAAGATTAGGAGCAGATTTTTCTTTAGCAGCAGAAGAAGGTCATAAATTGGAAGGACATGAAGATTTTAAGGTATATGTATCAAAAGTAATGGAAAATGATATGTATTTTTATGGGTTAGGAGAAAGAACAGGTTCTTTAAATAAAAAGGGATATCATTATAGAAATTGGAATACTGATGATCCAACGCCGCATGGAGAAACATATGCTCAATTATATAAATCAATTCCATTTTTAATTGCTATTAAAAATAATGAAGCAAGTGGTATTTTTTTTGATAATCATTTTGAAAGTCACTTTGATATGGGAAAAGAAAATTCAAATTATTATTATTTTGGAGCAAAGGATGGCAATTTAGATTATTATTTTATTTATGGACCAGAAGTAAGTGAAGTTGTAAATGAATATACTAATTTAACAGGAAAAACACCATTGCCACAACTTTGGACATTAGGATATCAGCAATGCAGATGGTCATATGCTCCAGAACAAAGAGCTTTAGAAATTGCAAAAACTTTTAGAGAAAAAAATATACCATGTGATACTATTTATTTAGATATTGATTATATGGATGATTTTAGAGTATTTACTTGGGATAATAAGAAATTTAAAGATCCAAAAGCATTTACTGATGAATTAAAAAGTATGGGATTTAAGGTTGTTACAATAATAGATCCAGGAGTTAAAGTTGATAAAGGTTATAAAATTTATGATGAAGGACTTAAAAATGGATATTTTGCAACAGATAAGGATGGAATGGTATATAAGAATACTGTTTGGCCTGGGGATTCTGTTTTTCCTGATTTCATGAATTCACAAGTTAGAAAATGGTGGGGAAACAATCAAAAAATAATGTTTAATTTAGGGATTGCAGGAATATGGAATGATATGAATGAGCCAGCAAGTTTTAATGGACCATTACCTGAGGATATAGTATTTAATAACGATGGAACTTTAGTTACTCATAAAGAAATTCATAATGTTTATGGACATATGATGGATAAGGCAACTTATGAAGGAATTAAGGAAGCTACTAATAAGAGACCTTTTGTAGTAACAAGAGCATGTTATGCAGGAACTCAAAAATATTCAACCGTTTGGACTGGAGATAATCAAAGTACATGGGAACATTTAAGAATGTCGTTACCAATGTTAATGAATATTGGGCTTAGTGGAATGGCCTTTTGTGGAACTGATGTGGGAGGGTTTGGATTTGATTGTACTGGAGAACTTTTAAGTAGATGGATGCAAGTTGGAACATTTACTCCATTATTTAGAAATCATTCTACAATAGGAAGTAGAGAGCAAGAGCCTTGGGCTTTTGATGAGATTACAGAAGAAATCAATAAAAAATATATTAAACTAAGATATAAATTTATTCCTTACTTATACGATATGATGCATAAATGTGAAAAAAGTGGGGCGCCAATTATAAGGCCTTTATTATATAATTATCAAAATGATAAAAAAACATATGAAATTAATGATGAATTTATGTTTGGTGATAATGTATTAGTTTCTCCGGTTGTAGAACAGGGTGCAAGACAAAAGCTTGTTTATTTACCAAAGGGTAATAGCTGGATTGATTATTGGACAGGAGAGGAATTTGAAGGAGGACAATATATTATCAAAGATGCCCCTTTAGATATTTGTCCTATATACATTAAGACAATGTCAATTATATCAAATGGTGAAGATGTCAATTATATTGGAGAAAAAGATACTGAGTGTTTAAATTTAAGTATATATTTATGTGATAAAAAAGGTGAAGGAAAATATATTGCTTATAATGATGATGGTGAAAGTTTTGATTATAAGAATGGAAGATTTAATGAATATGAATTTATATTTGATTTAAATGATAATTTAAATATAAAAATGAATAAAAATATTGGATATGAAAATAAATATAAATCAATAGAATTTACATTGCATAATTTTAAAAATAATAAAAAAGTATTATTTAATGAAAATGAAGTAAAGTTAAATAATAATAAGTTTAAAGTAAATTTATAAAAAAGTTAATTTTACAATGCTTTATAATAAGTATGTAATTTTATAAATGACCACCTTAAAAAAATACGAGGCCAATAAATAAGCCTCGTATTTTTTTATTATTTAAATTATTATAGGTAGTATTAACTGAAATAATAAGGTATGCTATAATAATTTATTACCATTAAGAAAATGAGGTGAAGATGTGAATTTAAAAACACTATTAGATACAATATTGTCATCAGGATCAAATATTAGTATTAAAGAAGGTAAAGAAATTCATAAATCTAAATTAGTTTCTAATTTAAATAGTAAGAAAATAGATAATGTTTATCATATATATTCTAAAGTAAGTGAAGAAGATGAATCAAGAGTTTATAGTTGTCATATTAAGTATGATTTAATGAATGAAAAAGTTATAGGAACAACTTGTACTTGTAATACATATGAGGAGTTTTCAAGATATAAAAAAAATTATGTTTGTAAGCATATAATAGCAACAATATTTTCGTTTTATATAATTGCAAAAAATAAAATTAAAAAGCATAGTAATGAAATTAAAGGTGTTAAGAAGATAAAAGAAACAGCTACATATTTTAATAAAGAAATAAGGCTAGATTTAGAAATAAAAAGTTTCAATGAAAAAAATAATTTTATACTTGATATCCAATTTAGAATTGGGGAAGGAAAAACCTATTTAATACCAAGATTAAATGAATTTTTTAATGCAAGAGAAAGTAAAAATCCACTTAGAATTAATGGAGAATTTTTATTTAATCCTAATAATATGAAGTTTTCAAAAGATGATGAGGAAATTTTAAATTTTGTATTTAATAAATTAAAAACTGATAATGAAGTTAGAATAATTGAAAATAAATATCTTAGATTAGGAAGTAATGATATAAGAGCATTTTTAAGTTTAATAAATAAAGATAAAAAAATAAAGCTTAATTATGATTATATTAATTATGAAAGTAATATTTATAATGAAAACATTCCACTTTCTTTTACATTAAAATTAGAAAATGAAACTATAAATCTTACAACTAAAAAGAAACTTCCTATACCATTAAGTAATAAGTTTGATGTTTTTCTTTATGATAGAAAAGTATATATTCCTAATATTAATCAATCAAATAAATATTTTGAGTTTTGGAAGGAATTAAGAAAAGAAGGTAAAATAGAATATAACTCAAAAGATATTGAATTTATTAAGAAAGTGAAAACTTTAAGTGAAATAAGTAAAGATGTATCAATTACAGAAGGAATAAGAAGAGTTTTAAGGAAGTTTTGGGTTCCTAAGATGATATTTTCAAAATCAGATAATACTATTAAATGTAAAGCTGTAGTATCTTATTTTAATAGGGATATTAATATTCTAGATAATGAAAATAAAGAATTTTTTAGAGAACAATATTTAGAGGATAAAATAGATAGAAGTCTTGAGAGGACAAGGTTTATAAAGAAAAATAAGGAATATGTGTTTATTGGAACTGATGATGAATATTATCATTTTATAACAGAAGGAATAAAGGAACTTGGTTTAATTTCTAAAATAAGTTTTAGTAAAAATTTCAAAAATGGTGATTTAATAAGATTTGAAGATATTGAGGCAACAATTGAAGAAGAAGAGGAGAACTTATATTTTAAATTTAATATTGAGAACATAGATTTTAGTGAATATAAAGATATACTTCAAGCATTAAATGAAGGTAAAAGTTATTATAAAAGCAAAAAAAATAAACTTATTGATTTAAAAGGAATTGGAATGAGAAACTTCTTAAATATGCTTGATAATTTAGTATATAATAAGGAATTAAATGAAGGAATATTAGAAATAGATAAAAACAAAACATTATTTTTAGAAAATGCTATACAAGAAAATGGATTATCATTTATTAGGGGAAATGAAATAATAAAATCTATAAGTGATAAGCTTTCAAATCGCAAAGATTATGAAATTGATGATATTAAGGGGCTTAAGGGAAAACTTAGAAGTTATCAATTAATTGGAGTAAATTATTTAAAATCATTAAGTGATTTGGGATTTGGAGGGATATTAGCAGATGAAATGGGATTAGGAAAAACAATACAAATTATTTCATTTCTTTTATCCCAAAAAGAATTGGAAGAAAAAAAACAAAGTCTTATTGTTGCACCAACCTCACTTTTATATAATTGGAAAGCTGAATTTGAAAAATTTGCACCACAAATAAATATTGGTATTATACATGGAAGTAAAAGCAACAGATTTAAGGTAATAAATAATATAAATGAATATGATGTTTTACTTACAACTTATGGAACTATTAAAAATGATATAGATTTTTATGAAAATAAAATTTTTGATTATTGTATAATTGATGAAGCACAAAATATTAAAAATCCAAAATCACAAAATACCAAAGTAATCAAAAAAATAAATGCAAAAATAAAATTTGCTTTAACAGGAACACCAATTGAAAATTCACTTATTGAATTATGGTCTATTTTTGATTTTATTATGCCGGGATATTTATTTGATGAACTTGTTTTTAAAGAAAAGTTTGTTAATTCAACTAAAGAGAAAATAGAAGAATTAAAATTATTAATTAATCCATTTATTTTAAGAAGATTAAAGAAAGATGTTATTTTGGAGTTGCCAGAAAAAATAGAAAGGAAATATTATGTTCAAATGACTCCAGAACAAAAGCTTGCTTATAAAAATTGTATGAAAGATGTAAAGCTTAAGTTAAAACAAGGAGAAGAAGATAAGATTGCTATTTTTTCATATTTAACGAGATTAAGACAAATATGTTTAGATCCATCATTAGTAAACAAAGAATATAAGGGGAAAAGTGGGAAATTTATGGTTGCAACTGATGTAATAAATGATGTAATTACTAATGGATATAAAATATTAGTATTTTCACAATTTACATCTGTATTGAAAAAGCTTAATGAAGAATTAATATCTAAAAAAATTAAAAGCAAATATTTAGATGGTTCAATAACAGCTAAAGAAAGATTAAAGCTTGTAGAAGAATTTAATGAAAGTATAGAACCACAGGTGTTTTTAATCTCATTAAAGGCCGGGGGAACGGGATTAAACTTAACATCTGCAAAATTTGTTATGCATATGGATCCGTGGTGGAATCCTGCAATTGAAGATCAAGCAACAGATAGAGCACATAGAATAGGACAAAAAGATATAGTAGAAGTAATTAAGCTAATTGCCAAAGACACAATAGAAGAAAATATTATAAAACTTCAGGAAGATAAGAGGGAGATAGTAAATAGTGTTATTAGTGATGAAAGTTTAAATATAAATAATATTTCAAAATTAACTAATGAAGAAATTTTAGATTTATTTAAATAAATTAAAAAAATGTATTAGTTTAAGAAAAGTTTTATTCTTAGTAAGCTAATACATTTTTTATTTTAAGTAGAAATAGTAGCTATATTTCAAAACACAAAATTATTTGTAGGTTCTTAAAATTACAAATCTTGCAATCTGCCCTTACTTTTTAAATGAGCAATTAATTTATCAGGTTCATTCATTATAAGTTCTTTAGGCATTTCTATTTTATTTAATAATTCAATTGATTTAGAAAAATCACAAATTTTTAAATTAATGTGAGCATCAGAAGTTAAAATAACTTTTGTACCATGCTTTTTACAAAGAAGAGCCACCTTTTCACAATTAACATTGCTACCAATTCTTGAACCTCCAGATAAAGAACTGTTATTAATTTCAATCATAATATTATTTTCTTTAGCTTTTTTAACAATAATATCATAATCAAGTTCATAATTAGGATTTCCAAGATGACCTAATATTTCTAGCTTATCATATTTATATATTGCATTTAAAATAGCGTTAGTATTTTCTTCTAAAGATTTTGGTTCAAATACAGGTTCGTGAAAAGAAGCAATCATATAATCTAAATTTTTCATAGCATTGTTAGGAATATCTATGTTGCCATCAACATCTAATATATTAGCTTCACATCCCTTTAAAATTATTACATCATTTATTATTCTTGGAACAACCTTTAAATTTCCAAAGTACCAATAATGTGGAGAGCCAGGCATAGTAGGTCCGTGATCAGAGGTACCTAAAATTTTAATTCCTTTTTTGGAACAAAAATCAATATTTTCCATAAGCGTGGTATATGCATGTCCACTAACTATAGTATGAGTATGCAAATCAGATAAGTAATTCATAAAATTCTCCTTTTATTATGTTATTAAAATAAGTATATATTAAAGTATATTTATTTTTAACTTAAACTGCAATAAGTTGATAATTAAATTATGTAAAATTAAAATTATATGTTTAAATTATATAAAAAAATCAAATCATAATGTATGAGTAAGATAATTTTAAAAAATATAAATTTAATAATTTACTATGATAAAGTGAAATTAGAATATAATAAATTAATTTAATTTATATTAATATATATTCAATTTAATTAATGAAATAATAATAAAAATTTAATTTAATTATACATTAAATAATACTTTATAAAAATAATAATGTGGAAATAGTAAATTTAATTTGGTAATATATCTTTTATAAAAAATTAACAAGTTTTTTTATGTTGAATTAAACTAAGGAGGAATTTTTATGGGAAAGAATAATAAAGGCAAATTAAGTTTGATGGCATTAATACTTATGATTTTTACGTCAGTATTTGGATTTGCCAATATTCCAAGAGCATATTTTCTTATGGGATATTCAGCTATTCCTTGGTATATTTTTGGAGCAATATGCTTTTTTATACCATATGCATTTATGATGGCTGAATTTGGAGCTGCATTTAAAGATGAAAAAGGTAGTATTTATGTTTGGATGCAAAGATCAGTAGGAAGAAAATTTGCATTTATAGGTACATTTATGTGGTTTGCATCATATATAGTTTGGATGGTAAGTGTTTCATCATCAATTTGGATACCACTTTCAAATTTAATATTTGGAGAGGATAGAACTTCAACTTGGTCATTATTTGGATTAACTTCATCTCAAACATTAGGAATATTAGGCGCTGTTTTTGTAATATTAATTACATTTTTATCATCAAGAGGAATTAAGAGTATTGCAAAGGTAGCATCAATAGGAGGAATATTTGTAACAAGTGCAAACTTATTATTAATTATTGGATCATTAATAATATTTTTTGCTAATGGATTTAAGGCTGCACAACCATTAAATATTTCTGAATTTGTTAATTCTCCTAATCCAGCATATGGAACTGTTTTAGCAGTATTAGGATTTTTAGTTTTTGCAATATTTGCTTATGGGGGATTAGAAGCAGTTGGAGGCCTTGTAGACCAAACAGAAGATGCTAACAAGAATTTCCCAAAGGGAATAAAAATATCAGCAATAGTAATAGGTGTAGGATATTCTTTAGCAATATTAATGGTTGGATTATTTACTAATTGGCAAGAAGTACTTTCAGCATCTAATGTAAAAATGGCTAATGTTGCATATATAGTAATTAAAAATTTGGGAGTAGAACTTGGAAAGGTATTTGGATTATCATCTCATGGAATTGAATTAATGGGAGTGTGGTTTGCTAGATATATTGGTTTAGCAATATTTTTAGCATTATTAGGGGCATTTTTTACATTAATTTATTCACCATTAAAACAATTAATAGAAGGTACACCAAAAGAAATATGGCCAGAAAGTTGGACTAAAATTAATGAAGAAAATGGAATGCCAGTAAATGCTATGTGGATTCAATGTATAACTGTTGTAGCTATTATTGCAATAGTTGTAATAACTGGAGGGAAGTCTTCAAGCTTTTTAGATTATTTAATACTTATGGGTAATGTTGCAATGACAATACCTACTATGTTTTTAGCAGTTGCATTTATTTATTTTAAAAAAAATGATAATATAAAGAAAACATTTATTTTCTTTAAAAATAAAACAGTTGCAACAATATGGGCTATTATAGTAACTATTACAGTTGGTTTTGCTAATATATTTACAATATTACAACCAGCAATTGAAAGTAAGGATTATGTTTCTACAGGATTTCAATTAATAGGTCCAATAGTATTTGGATTAATTGCATTTTTCTTAATTACAAGATATGAAAAAAAATATGGCAGTAAAGATGATTCAATAGATAAAATTGCATAATAAAATAAATTAAAGTACTAAGTTAAATTTAGCTTAGTACTTTAATTTATTTTTATAACTCATTTACTTCTATATCTTCTAATAAGTGTTTATATTTTAAAAATTCTGCATATAGAGAATCGATACGACGTTCAAGCAATTCTCTTTGTGTTATTTGCTCTGTTTTCTTTAAATCACTTGTAAGTTTTTGAATTTCTTCATCAATTGACCACATTTCTTTCATAATTTCATAAGCATTATGTTTCATAAAAATCTCATCCCTTTTTAATTATAATATAGAAATATTTTTATTAATGTTATTATAGCATATTATAAAAATATAGACAAATATTTTACCAAATAATATATTTATTAACAAAATGGTAAAAATAATGAAAAAAATAAAGTAAAATATCATTTAAAAAGGTTTACAGAAAGAATGTTAATAAATATTAAAAAAATAAAAAAATATCATTTCAAATAAATGGAAGTATGGTAAAATATTAGTGATATTTATATTAATAATATTATAGATAAGTAAAGTACATGATATGAAAGATTAAAAATGGAGGGATTTTTAAAAATGAAAAAAGTACTTTTTGTCGCTTCAGAAAGTGTGCCTTTTATTAAAACGGGAGGACTAGCAGATGTTGTAGGATCACTTCCTAAATCATTTCCAAAAGAAGAATTTGATGTAAGAGTCGTGATACCAAATTACATGTGCATACCATGGCATTATAGAAGTGATTTTAAATATATTACACATTTTTATATGAATTTAGGTGATGTTAATGGAAGTGAATATGTTGGAGTTTTAACAACTCAATATGATGGAATAACTTTTTATTTTATTGATAATCAACATTATTTTAATGGAAGTACTCCGTATGGAGATACTAGATTTGATATAGAAAAGTTCTGTTTTTTTAGTAAAGCAGTTTTATCCATGTTACCAAGTATCAATTTTAGACCTGATATAATACATTGTCATGATTGGCAAACTGGAGTTTTACCGGTTTATCTTCACAGTATATTTAGAGATAATCATTTTTATGATAATATAAAAACTATTATGACAATTCATAATTTAAGATTCCAAGGAATTTGGGATATAAAGACATTAAAAAGTATAACTAATTTACCAGACTATGTATTTAGACCAACAGATATGGAGTATAAGAAAGATGCTAATATGTTAAAAGGCGGAATGATTTATGCTAATTATATAACTACAGTTAGTAATACTTATAAAAATGAAATTCAAAGTGAATATTATGGTGAAGGACTTGATGGTGTTGTTAGAGAAAAAAGTGGAGGATTATATGGAATTTTAAATGGAATTGATTATAATGAATATAATCCAGAAACTGATAATGAAATATTTAGTAAATATAATAAATATAGCTTCATAGAAAATAAAAAAATAAATAAAAGAGCATTACAACAAGAATTAGGATTAGAACAAGATGATAACAAGTTTATGATTGGTATAATATCAAGATTAACAGATCAAAAAGGTGTAGATTTAATTGCACATGTATTAGAGCAAATAGTAGATGATTATACTCAATTAGTAGTGCTTGGTACTGGTGATAAAGGATATGAAGATATGTTTAGATATTTTGAATGGAAATTAAAAGGTAAGGTTTCAGGAAATATTTATTTCTCTAATAATAGGGCACATAAAATATATGCAGCAGCTGATGCAATGCTTGTTCCATCAAGATTTGAACCTTGTGGATTAACTCAATTAATAGCATTAAGATATGGAACCGTTCCTATTGTAAGAGAAACAGGTGGCTTAAGAGATACTGTTGAACCTTTCAATATTTATTCTGATTCAGGTACAGGATTTTCATTTGCAAATTATAATGCACATGAAATGCTTAATACAATAAATTATGCTAAGCAAATATATTTTGATCATAGAGATAAATGGAATGGAATAGCTTTTAGGGGAATGGAAAAGGATTATTCTTGGAGAAATTCAGCACAAGAGTATTCAAAGCTTTATAGAAGATTAATGGGTGAATGGTAAAAATATGGGGATGTCGCATTAAGAATAAACAGTACAATATATTGTGTTGATTTTTATTTTTTAAAATAATATATTGTGTATAAAATTTTTAGTGAGACAACCCCATGTTTTTTTGAATCAAATTTTAGTTGTATTTTTAGAACTTCCTAATAAAAATCCAATGCAGCTAGCAATTAAATCCCTAAATTGAATTATTGTTGGATTTGTATCTTCAGAAATTAAATGAAAATCATGTGCTATAAGCAATGAACCTAAAGTAATTATACAGACACTTAAAGCAATAATCACTTGTAAAGTTCTATTACATATATAATATTTAGATTCTATTTGAACAGTAGCTGATTTGTTTTTTGTTTTAAATTTAGAAGTAATATTATTATTATTATTATTAGAAGTTTTTAAATAATCATTTATATTAATATTATCATCTGAAGTAACAGTAATTTCAGTTTTAGAATTTTTTTGTTGACTTCTATTATGATTTAAAAAGTTTTCACTTAAAAAGTATCCAAAAATAGAAGCTACAGTAGTACGAACTATTACACAAATTGTAATTTCATTGCTGCTCACTGGTTCAGGTGTAAATAAATTATAAACACATTGAACTAAAAGAATAGAAATTATTATAATTAAAGCCTTGTCACTAATGGCTATTTCTTTCCAACATTTAATAAGAGCATAAAATATTGTGTTTTTGAAAATTTTCATAATATCACCATCATTTGTGAAAATATAGTTTATTAATATAGTTTATTAATATTTTTTATATGTGTTACAATTAATTTAAAATATTATTAAGTGTAATAAATGTAAAGTTATGATGATAACAATGTAAAAAAATGATATAATAATTAAGAAACTAAGGTTAAGGAGAAGAAAAATGAAGGTTGATGGTATAATATTTGATTTAGATGGAACATTATGGGACTCAACAAAAGAAGTATCTAAAACATGGACTAGCATAGTATCTAAATATAATTTAAAAAGAAAAGAAGTAAGCATAGAAGATTTAAAGCCTTGTATGGGGAAACTATTAGATGAAATAGCTGAAATATTATTTCCAGGAATAGAATCAAAAGTGCAAATGAAAATAATAAATGAATGCTGTGAATATGAAAATGAATATTTAAGTAAACATGGTGCAACACTATATGATAAATTAGAGGAAACTTTAAGGGAATTATATAAAAATCATAAGTTATTTATTGTTAGTAATTGTGGTAATGGATATATTGAGAGCTTTTTTGAATCGCATAAGTTAGACAAGTATTTTAGTGATTATGAATGTCCAGGAAGAACAGGGTTAACAAAAGGAGAAAATATAAAATTAGTCATTAAAAGAAATAATTTAAAAAATCCTATATATGTAGGTGATACACAAGGTGATGCAAATGCAGCTAAATTTGCAGGAGTACCATTTATATTTGCAGAATATGGATTTGGAGAAGTTGAGCAATATAATGAATCAATAAAATCTTTTAATGAATTATTGAAATTAATATAATTAAGGAGAAACAAATGATAACTAAAAAAAAGCTTAAAGAAGAGATAATTACTTATGATATAATTACATATAAAGATGATGATGGAAAAAATATTGAATATGTTGAAGTAACTTTAGTAGATAGAATAATCGATGTTTATATGGATACAAGAGAAGTAAATATAGGAATTTTAGCAAATAAAATATTAGAAGATAATTTATATAAAGAATAATTTATCTTTTATATAATTATTTTTGTATAAATAGTATTTTAATTAAAGGATGTAGAATGATTGTTTTATAATAAATCTTTTACAGCCTTTAATTAATTAAAAAATATATTTATAAATATGGGAAAAGTTTATACAATTAATATAGATAATATTTAAATATAAGGAAGTAATATGAAAATTTTTAATTATTTAAATTATGAAGTAGAGCAAAAAAATTTCTTATATGAAGCTCTAGAAATAAATATTGAAGAAAAAAATATAATTTCTTTTGTTGGAGGAGGAGGAAAAACAACATCAATTTATACTTTAGCAAAAGAATTAAGTAAATTAGGAAAAAAGGTTGTAGTAACAACAACTACTCATATGCATATGCCAGAGGATTTTATAGATTTTAAAGGTAATGTAAATGAAATAATAGAAAGATTTAAAAGTGAAAATTTAATTACAGTTGGAATTAAGGATAGAGATGGAAAAATTGTAGGGGATGGAGAAAAAATAGCAGAAAAATTAATAAATTTATGTGATTTTTTACTTATTGAAGCTGATGGAGCAAGGATGCATTCACTTAAGGCACCTGCAAATTATGAGCCGGTTATTTTAAAGAATACTACAATGGTTGTTGGTGTTGCAGGGATAGATTCTTTATTTAAATCAATAAATAAAATTTGTCATAGACCAGAGCAAGTATGCAAGGTTTTAAGCAAAAATTATAATCATAAAATTAATACTAAGGATATAGCTAATATTTTAGGTAGTGAAGAAGGTCAAAGAAAAAATGTTAAAGATTGTTTTAATGCTAAATATAGGGCAATTATAAATAAAGTTGATAATGATGAGCTTTTAATTTATGCAAAAGAAATATGCAAATATTTATATGAAAATAATATAAAGGGTGTAATTACAAGCTATAAACAAATTTCTTAATAATTAATTTATTATGAAAATACTTTTAATAAATGAATATTTTATTGATTTTGTTTATTAAATTGTTTTAAAAATTAAATATATAAAACAATAGATAATATTTAAGTCTTTTAATGAATTTTTATATGATTATTATAGATAAGAAATAAGTAAATATAAATAATTATAGTAAAAAATGTTGAAAGTTTGAATTATAAATTCTAGGCAATGCATTTTATGGATTTAATTACTGGTATTGTTTTATATAAAAATGAGTAACCTAATTAATGTAATTTTATTAGACTTCTTTGTTATGAAGTTTTAAATTAATTAATTTTATGGAGGTGAATTTTAATTTGGCTAAGAATAGAAATGAAAAAAAGCCTAAGCAAAAGAAAAAGGCTAAAGAAAAAACTGTTCAAATTAATGAATTAGATTAGAGGAATATAAGGGGCTGTCGCACTAAAATTTTTATACACAATATATTGTTTTAAAAATAAGAATTAATACAATATATTGTAGTATTTATTCTTAATACGACATCCCATTAAATTTCAATTATTGTTATATTAAGAGTAGTAAAATTTATTGAATTATTTATAATATTAGTTCCTAATATCTTTACAACTTCATTATTAGAAAATATGGTTGATGAGTCCATGCCTGGATAAGGTCGTGAATATTTGAATATATGTCATTTAGGATATAAATTCTCCTTAAATAATAAAGCATTATAATATATGAGAAATTTTTTCAAAATGATAATGTAGTAAATAAGGAATAATCGTTATATAAATAAAGGTTATTAAATTATAATGTTAGTTTAAAAGCTGAAATATAAAGTTTTATATGTTATAATTTAAATAGTATTGATTTAAGGAGGAATATTATGTCAGTAAAAATGTTGCATACTTGCATAAGAGTAATGGATTTAGAAAAATCATTAAAATTTTATAAAGAAGCTTTAGGATTAGTTGAAACAAGAAGAAAAGATTTTCCAAATCATAAATTTACATTAGTTTATTTATCAGATGCTCCAGGTGGATATGAAATAGAACTTACTTATAATTATAATCCAGAAGTGCCATATGAATTAGGAAATGGATTTAGTCATACAGCAATAGGCAGTGAAGATATAGAAAGATTAAGAGAAAAACATATTGAAATGGGATATGAAGTTACTGATTTAAAGGGACTTCCAGGAGAAAAGCCACATTATTACTTTGTAACTGATCCAGATGGATATAAAGTTGAAGTTATAAGAGTTTAATTGTACTTTTAGTTTTATAAACAAAGAGATAATGAAGAAACTTAAAATGATTTTTTCATTACCTCTAATATTATTTAATATATAACTATCTAGTTAAATATTCTTCCATGATATTTTTAACCATAGGAATTGGAATGCTACTACCACCTCTATTTTTAACATCTTCAATAATAACAGCAATAGACAATTTAGATGAAGTAGTATCTACAGCAACAAACCATCCATTTTCAGTTCCGTTATTATCATCTTGAGATGACTTTATTTCAGCAGTACCAGTTTTAGCGGCTATATTATATCCTTCAATTTTAGCTATATGAGCATGTCCATCTTCATCATTTACCATAGCAGAAAAGTCATCTATTAATGTTTGTAAATGTTCAGGTTTTATAGCGTTTTCTTTCCAAATAACATTTGTATTATTATTTGATAAAGTTAATCGTGGAGTCATAATATTACCGTTATTTGCGAGTGCGCTATAAGCTAGTGCCATATTTAAAGGTGTAACCATTAATTCACCTTGTCCATATCCAGTATCAGCTAATAAAATTTCATTATTTAAAACTCCTGTATTTGAAATACTAGAATTTGTCATAGGATATTCAAGATTCATTTTTTCACCAATACCAAAGCTTTTAATACCATTAATTAAATCTTCACTTCCTATTTTTAAAGCAGTTTGAGCAAAATAAATATTATCAGAATATTTTGCTGCTTCTCTTAATGATACAGCACTTATATTCTCAACCCTAGTTATAAAATAATTCCCCCAACTACTATCTTTTTGCCATTTTAATCCGTTTATTTCAACTTTTTCATTAGGATTTAAAGAAGTAGTATTTAATCCAATAGCAGCAGTTATAAGTTTCATTGTAGAACCAGGAGCATAAGTTTTATTAAATCTATTTACTGTATCAGAATAATTATTAGATTCTCTTTCAGCAGCTTTAGTTTTAGTTACATAAGTAGTAAACATATTAGAATCATAAGAAGGTGAACTAACCAATGCTAAAACTTCTCCAGTAATAGGATCAACGGCAGTAACAGCACCTTTTTCATTATTTAATTGAGCATAAGAATTATTTTGTAAAGCTGAATCAATTGTAAGTTCAACATCAGTTCCGTTAATGGTTTCTTTTTTTAATATACTTATTTCTTCAGAATTTCTTTTTAAATAAATTTCAGCTCCATCTTCACCGCGTAAAGTATCTTCAAAAACTTGTTCTATTCCAGCTTTACCAATTAAGCTTGTTGAAGTATATCCATCATTACTTTTATTTTCAAGTTCTTCAGCAGTAATATTTCCTACATAACCAATTAATCTTCCAAAAGCTTCACCACCATAATAAACTCGTGATGTTTTATTATTTATAATTATGCCATCTTCACTTTTATTGCTAAGAAGTTGCAATTTTTCATCTGTTGAAGTCATATTAACTATGGGTACAAAAAATTCAGGATTGGTATTTGCATCCAATTTAGAAGTGATACTTTCTTCACTTATATCTAATATATTTGCTAACTCAGTAATTTTTTCATTACGATTTTCTGTATTAAATTTTGAGGGATGAATTCCAACTACTGAAAGTTGTCCATCTTCTGCTAATATTTTTCCATTTCTATCTAATATTTTACCTCTTATATGATTTGAAGTTTTTACATAAACTTTATCACCTTTAATCATTTCAGGAAGTATTAAACTTTCATTCCATTTTATAAGGTATTTATCATTTTCCTTGTAAATATCTAAGTTAAAATTATTAAAACTGAAATCTCCAGCAATACAGTTTCCACTTAAAGTAAATGATGCAGTATAATAACCATCATTTTTAATAAGATCATTATTAAGAGAAATTTCTAAATTATTAAATTTAAGTGCAGAATAAACTGTGTTATATCTATTGATAAAGGTATCTTCATCAATATAATTTTTAGAATCTGATGTTAAAAGTGAATACATTCCAGCATAATCACCTAAAATCCATTTTTCAATATAGGAATTAAATACTTCATTATATTTGTTTATGTTTGAGCAACTAATTTGAAATATCAATGTTGAAATCAAAAATAACAATATAAGTAATTTGTTTAGTTTTTTCATAATTATCCTCCTTAGAATATGAATATAGGTTATTATACCATTTAATAGAATAAATACCAAATTGTAAATGTATATAATAAAATAATTTATATATTATAAAATATATTGATAAGTTAAGGATAAATATATATAATCAACATATCAAATTTAGAATGGAGATAGTATGAAGAAAATAGATTTAACTAAAGGAAAAGTAATAACTGTTATAGCTGCATTAGCATTACCTATAATGGGAAGTTCGCTTTTGCAGTTTACATATAATTTAATTGACATGATATGGGTTGGAAAACTTGGAAGTCATGCTGTTGCAAGTATTGGTTCATCAAGTTTATATGTTAACATTGGAAATGCATTAAACTCATTAGTTGTTATTGGAACAGGAATAAAAGTTGCACATGCAGTTGGCAAAAAGAATGAAAAGGAAATAAAAGAATATATTAATTCAGGAATAGTGATAAATATAATAATAGGTATTGTTTTTGGATTGATTTTAATTTTGTTAGGAGAAAAATTTATAGGATTTTTAAATTTAAATAATAGTGAAGTAGAAAAGAATGCTTATTATTATTTAGCTTTAAATGCACCAATTTTATTTTTTGCATTTTTTAATATGATGTATACAAGGATATTGGGTAGTTTTGGAAACAACAAATTGGCATTTAAAATAAATGGGGTTGGTGTTGCTTTAAATATAGTTCTTGATCCTATATGTATATATATATTTAAACTTGGAGTTGTTGGAGCTGGAGTAAGTACTTTAATAGCAAATATTATAATGTTCATTTTATTTAGAATGAATGCAAATGAAATACTTACTTATAAATATAATTTAAAAATTAATTTTGAAAAAATAAAAGAAATAATAAAACTTGGGTCACCTATGGCATTTCAAAGAGTATTGTTTACTGTTATAAATATTATTTTAGCTAAGATAATAGCTATATTTGGAGCAGAAGCAATTGCAGCTCAAAAAATAGGAGTTCAAATAGAGTCAATTGCATATATGATAATTGGAGGCTTAAATGGAGCAGTAGCAAGTTTTACAGGCCAAAATTTTGGTGCTGGAAAATTAAAAAGAATAAAAGAGGGATATAAAAGCGCATTGATAGTTGGGATAAGCTATGCAATATTGATGGCTATAATATTTCTTTTATTTAATAAACAATTAATTAGGATATTTATAAATGATGAAGCTACAACTGTGATTGCAGCAAGTTATTTAAGCGCAGTAGCATTTTCACAAATATTTAGTGCTATTGAAATGATATCAAATGGTATGTTTACTGGTATAGGTAAGCCTAAAATTCCTGCAACAATTAGTATTATATTCACAAGTTTTAGAATTCCATTAGCAATATTATTAATTAAGCCTTTTGGAATAAGTGGAATTTGGATTAGTATTTGTGTATCTAGTATTTTAAAGGGAATAAGTTCTTACTTAATTTATGAAGTTAAAATTAAAAGGAATCTTTAGAAAGTATGTGATTTTAAAGAATTGTGATATAATTAGTTAGAGTTTTAATAGGAAGAAGGATTAAAAATGAGTAAAATATTAGTATTGGCAGAAAAGCCATCTGTAGGAAGAGATTTAGCGAAGGTTTTAAAGTGTAATAATAATAAAGGTTCATATATAGAGGGAAATAAATATATTATAACTTGGGCAATGGGACATTTAGTTGGTTTAATGGATCCAGAAGGATATGATAATAAATACAAGGAATGGAAGATGGAAACACTTCCTATGTTGCCTAAACACATGAAGTTAGTGATATTAAAGAAAACATCAAAACAATTTAATGAAGTAAAAAAGCAAATGAATAGAGGAGATGTAAGTGAAATAGTAATTGCAACTGACGCAGGAAGAGAAGGAGAACTTGTTGCAAGATGGATAATTGAAAAGGTTGGTGTTAAGAAACCTATTAAAAGATTGTGGATTTCTTCTCAAACAGATAAGGCTATTTTAGATGGATTTAAAAATTTAAGAGATGGTAAGGAATATGAAAATTTATATAGAGCAGCTGTATGTAGAGCAGAAGCAGATTGGCTTGTTGGACTTAATGTTACAAGAGCTTTAACTTGTAAGTATAATGCTCAATTATCAGCAGGAAGAGTTCAATCACCAACGTTAGCAATGATTGTACAAAGGGAAAAAGATATAAAAAACTTTAAGCCAAAAGTTTATTATACAATTAATGCAAAAACTAAGGGATATACTTTGTCATGGATAAACAAGGATAATAATAATAAAATATTTGATGAAGAATTTGCAGATAAAATATCTAAAAAGGTAAATGGTGCAAGTGGTGAAATAATAGATATTAATAGTGTTAAGAAGAAAAAATATTCTCCAGCACTTTATGATTTAACAGAACTTCAAAGAGATGCTAATAAGATTTTTGGATATTCAGCAAAACAAACATTAAATATAATGCAAAGATTATATGAAAATCATAAAATTTTAACTTATCCAAGAACTGATTCAAGATATATCACTACAGATATTGTAGCAACTTTACCAGATAGACTTAAGGCAATTTCTATAGGAGAATATAAAATTAGTGCAGAGGAAGTTTTAAGAAAAAAGATACAAGGAAATAAGAGTTTTGTAGATAATTCAAAGGTAAGTGATCACCATGCAATTATTCCAACTGAGGAAAAGCCAATTCTTTCAAATTTATCATCAGAAGAAAGAAAAATATATGATTTGGTTGTTAAGAGGTTTTTAAGTGTTTTATTACCTCCATTTGAATATGTACAAACAACAATAATAGCTAAAGTTGAAAATGAGAAATTTATAGCAAAGGGCAAAGTTATAATATTTAAGGGATGGAAGAAACTTTATGATAAAGTTGAAGAAGAGGTAAATGAAGAAGATATAAAAGAACAAGTATTACCGCAATTAAATAAAGGTGATAAGTTTGTTATTGAAAAAGGTTCATTAAATAAGGGAGAAACTAAGCCACCAGCAAGATTTAATGAAGGAACTCTTTTATCTGCTATGGAAAATCCACATAAATATATTAATGTAGGAAAAGAAGCTGCAAAGACTTTAGGTGAAACTGGAGGACTTGGAACAGTTGCAACTAGAGCTGATATTATTGAAAAATTATTTAGTTCGTTTGTTATTGAAAAAAGAGGAAAAGATATAGTGCCAACATCTAAAGGTAAACAATTAATAGAGTTAGTTCCAACTGAATTGAAATCACCATTACTTACAGCAAAGTGGGAAAGACAATTAGATGAAATTGCAAAAGGAAAAAGGAATTGGGATAATTTTATAAGAGAAATGAAAAAATATTCAACTTCATTGGTTATAGATGTTAAAGAAGCAAATAGTAAATTTGTTCATGATAATAAAACAGGAAAGAAGTGTCCTAATTGTGGAAAGTATCTTTTAGAGGTAAAGGGCAAGAATGGAACTATGAATGTTTGCCAAGATAGGGAATGTGGATATAGAGAAAATGTATCAAGAAAAACTAATGCAAGATGTCCTGAATGTAAAAAGAAACTTGAAATAAGAGGTCAGGGAGAAGGTAAAATTTATATTTGTACTGGATTAAATTGTAATTTCAGAGAAAAGGCATCTTCTTTTGAAAAGAGATTTGATAAAAAAGAAAAATTAAACAAGAAAGAAACTCAAAGAATAATGAAACAAATGCAAAGGGAAGCAGAGGAGGTAAATGACAATCCATTTGCAGCATTATTAGGAAATATTAAATTTGATGATAAATAAATGTATCATTTACTAATAGTTTGTTATAAGTAGTAATATTATTTTTATGTAAAGTGATATTTGAGCTTTATATATAATAGAAAAAATAATAGACATTAAAGTAATTTTTAGTGAAATAAAGTTGAAATATATATATATATAATAGAGAAAAAATTGAAGTTACTTGATATTGAAAAGTATACATAATATAATTGATATTGAAACAAAAAAGAAAAGAAAGGGGAAAACCATGAAAAAAAGACATATAAAAGGTAGAAGTACTATACTATTTAGTCTTATATTAATTTTTATTGTTGTATTTGCTTATATAGGTAGTAAAGGTATTGAAATAGCAGGATGGGAATTTAAATCATTCAATAAGGCTATTACTAAAGGTCTTGATTTACAAGGTGGAGTTTCAGTTTTAATGGAAATTCAAGATGAAGATATATCAAATGAAGATGTACAAAAGACAAGACAGCTTATTGATTTAAGAGTTAATAAGCTTGGGGTTGCTGAAACATCAGTAACAGTAGAAGGAGATAGAAGAATAAGAGTTGAGATTCCAGGTAAATATGATTCAAAGGATTTAGTTGATAGTTTATCTAAAACTGGTAATTTAACTTTTAAAGATGAAGGTGGTAATGAATTATTAAATGGTTCAGATGTTGCAGAAGCAGGAACTATGCTTAATTCAACAACAAATGCACCAGTTGTAACTTTAAAGTTAACAGATGAAGGTAAAGAAAAGTTTGCAGAAGCAACAAAAAATAATCTTAAAAAGAAAATTTATATCTATATGGATGATGAGAAAATTTCAGAACCAACAGTTGATTCTGTAATTTCTGGTGGAGAAGCAATAATAACAGGAAGTAAAACTATTGATGAAGCTAAAAATTTAGCTGGATTAATTAATGCAGGGGCACTACCTGTAACTGTTAAGGCTATACAAATTGAGAATGTTGGTGCTCAATTAGGTGCAGAAGCACTTCCAAATGCTATTAAAGCTGGATTTATAGGAATAGGAATTATATTTATATTTATGATTCTTTATTATAGGGTTCCAGGATTTATTGCTTGTATAGCATTAACATTATATGTTTGTTTAACATTATTAGTATTTGTTGAAGCGGATGTTGCATTAACACTTCCAGGAATAGCAGCATTTTTATTAACAGTAGGTATGGCTGTAGATGCTAATGTACTTATATTTGAAAGAGTTAGAGAAGAACTTAGAAATGGTATGTCTGTTAAAAGCGCTGTAGATAAAGGGTTTGACAATGCATTATCATCAATAATTGACTCTAATGTAACAACTATTATAGCAGCACTTGTTCTTTATTTTATGGGAACAGGTAGTGTAAAAGGCTTTGCTGTTACTTTAATGATAGGTATTGTAGTAAGTATGTTTACTGCTATTATAGTAACAAAGTCATTAATGAAATTAGCCGTTAATATGGGACTATTAAAGTCTAATTGGCAGTTTAGAGTAAAGAGGGGGTAATGACATATGTTTAAGATTATAGAAAAGTCAAAGATTTGGTTTTCAATATCCCTTGCAATTATATTAATAGGTGTAGTTTTAATGTTTACTAGAGGATTAAACTTTGGTATAGATTTTAAGGGTGGTACTAAGCTTGTTGTTGAGTTTGGTGAAAATTTTGATAAAGTAGAGGCTGATAGTATAGTTAAAGAATATGCTACAGATGCAGTAACAAAAACTGTTGAAGGAACTCAATATGAAATTAAATCAACAGAATTAGATGAAACAAAAACATCAGAATTATTTGAGGCTTTAAAAGAAAAATACTCTTTAGAAGATACAGCATTAATTTCACAAACTCAAATAGGACCATCAATTGGTAGAGAGTTAACTAAAAATGCTTTAATAGCTGTATTAGTGGCTTGTATAGCTATGCTTGTTTATATAGCAATTAGATTTGAATTTGCTTTTGGTGTTGCGGCTATTATAGCATTAGTACATGATGTATTAATAACTTTATCAGTTTATGCAATATTTGATATACCAGTTAATAGTTCATTTATTGCAGCAATGTTAACAATTGTAGGATATTCTATAAATGATACTATAGTTGTATTTGATAGAATAAGAGAAAATAGTCATAGTATGAGAAGAAGTACTCCAACTGAAATTGCAAACACAAGTATTAATAAAACTTTAGCAAGATCTATTAATACTTCATTAACTACATTAATAGTTATAGGAGCAGTAAATGTATTTGTACCAACAGTAAGAGAATTTTCATTCCCATTATTAGTAGGAATAACTGCTGGAGCATATTCATCAATATTTATAGCATCACCTGTATGGGTTATTATAAAAGGTAAAATGAATAAAAATAAAACTGTTAAAACAGCATAATTAAAAAGAGAACTACTTAAATAAGTGGTTCTCTTTTTAATTATATTAGTAAGGTATTATTATAAATTATAATATATTTGAATTAAAATTTAATCTTACATAAGAAATAATTTAAAAATTAGGTTTAATATGGATTTTATAAAGTTAAAATATTTGAATTTAAAATAGAAAATAAGGAAAAGAATAAAAAAACATAAGAAAAATCTTATATTATGCCATTATTTTTAAGAAAACATTTGTAATATAGAACAAATTACATTATAATATAGTTGTTTTCTTATTAATGTGGAGGAGTTTGTCATGCGTAAGTTTTGGGAAAGTATATATAGTCCAAATTACATAAGTGGATATAATCCCTTTATACTTAAAGATATGAATAAAGCAATAGAGCATATGGTATCAGCAATTAATAATAGGAAAAAAATTGTTGTTTATGGGATACCGAATGTAGATGGATTATGTGCTATTTCATCCCTTATACTGGTTTTGAAATATTTAAATGCAGATATTGAATACGTAGTCCATGATGAGGCTTCAGATAAATCGAAAATTATGAGTGAGGATATAATTAATAATGTACACTTTTTGGGTGGGGAATTACTTATAGCCTTAGGAATAGATTTAAAATCAAAAGAAGAAGAAGAGCTTTGTAAAAATCTTGGTATAGATTTGATAGTTATAGAAAATAGAGATGTAAATCATAATAGTAATTACCTATATGTAAATCCTAATCAAAAGGGTTGTCAATATAGGTATAAAAATTTATCAATTAGTGGATTAACTTTTAAATTAATGCAAGCAATTGCAACTTATTATAATATTAAAAGTATTAATAAGTATTTGGATTTAATTTTAATAGGTGAAAAGTGGGAAAGTACACCTAAAAAGGGTGAGAATTTTATTTTTATAAAAGAGGGAATGAAATTTTTAATTAATACAAATAATTATGGATTAAGGTCTATAATGGATTTTTATAATATGATTGTTATAAATGATGAAAGTATAGATAAAATTATAGATGTTATTACGCCAACAATTAATGTTGTTACAATGACAGATAACGCTAGAATTATAATAGAATTATTAATTACTAATAGAAAAGAAAGAGCGGAACAAATAACTAAGTATTTGAATAAGTCTAAAGAAAATGTATAATATAATTACAATAATAAATGGATATAATAAATAGAATTATAAGTACAATAATAAGCAAATATGGAGGATTTTTTATGGATCTTAAAAAAAGCATTAGAATAGTGGAAGATTTTCCTAAGCCAGGTATCAGTTTTAAGGATATTACAACTTTAATTGCAGATGGAGAAGCATTTAAATATTCGATAGATACTATGGCAAAACATTTAAAAGATAAAAATATAGATGTAATATTAGGACCAGAAGCTAGAGGGTTTATTTTTGGGGTGCCAGTTGCATATGCATTAGGTATTGGATTTGTTCCTGTAAGAAAAAAAGGGAAATTACCTTTTGAAACAATTTCAATGGAATATGACTTAGAATATGGAAGTGATGTTTTAGAAATTCACAAAGATGCAATTAAAAAAGGTCAAAGGGTTGCAATAGTAGATGATTTACTTGCTACTGGTGGAACTATAAAAGCTGTAACAAAATTAGTTGAAAAAGCTGGTGGAGAGGTTGTTGCATTAGATTTTGCAATTGAATTAACAGATTTAAAAGGAAGAGATAAATTAAAAGGATATGAAGTAATGTCACTTGTTCAATATGATATTTAATTTGTTGAAATACCTTAAATTTTAATATATAATAATGTAAAGGTGGCTGGTTTATTTAACCAGCCATAAATTTTAAGTAAAATTCTTATAATATGTAAGAGGGAGGAGCCTAATGGTTGATATATTGCTACAAAAAATAAAAGAAAACTGTACAAATGTAGACTTAGATATTGTTAGTAAGGCATTTAATTTAGCTTATGAAGCGCATAAAGAACAAAAGAGAGAATCAGGAGAGCCATATATAATTCATCCAATAGATGTAGCAGTTATTTTAGCGGAGCTTGGTATGGATACTAGCACTATAGTTGCTGGATTACTTCATGATGTTATAGAAGATACAGATTATACTTATGATGATATAAAAAATATATTTAGTGAAGAAGTTGCAAATTTAGTTAGTGGTGTTACTAAAATTACTAAAATGGAGTATAAATCTAAGGAAGAACAACAAGCTGATAATTTTAGGAAAATGCTTTTAGCTATGGCAAGTGATATTAGAGTAATTATAATTAAGTTAGCTGATAGATTACATAATATGAGAACATTAAAATATATGCCTAAAGAAAAGCAAAAAAGGATATCTAAAGAAACATTAGATATTTATGCTCCACTTGCACATAGATTAGGGATTTCTAAGGTTAAATGGGAACTTGAAGATTTATGTTTTAGATATCTTCATGAAGAAGAGTATTATGATTTAGTTCATCAAATTTCTGAAAAGAGAGTGGAGCGTGAAACATATATAGCTCAAATAATTAAAGATTTATATAGTAAGCTTGAAGAAGCTGAAATTGATTCTGATATAGATGGCCGTCCAAAGCATTTTTATAGCATTTATAGAAAAATGGTTACAAAAAATAAAAGTATAGAACAAATATTTGACTTAACTGCTATAAGAATACTTGTAAATTCAGTAAAGGATTGTTATGAAGTTCTTGGTATAGTGCATACAATTTATAAGCCGATTCCAGGTAGATTTAAAGATTATATTGCAATGCCAAAACCTAATATGTATCAATCATTACATACTACTGTAATTGGGCCTCAAGGAAAGACATTTGAAATTCAAATAAGAACTTTTGAAATGCATAAAACAGCTGAATATGGTATTGCTGCACATTGGAAATATAAAGAAGGAGATACTTCTGATACTAAAGGAAAATCATTTGAAAACAAGCTTGTATGGCTTAGAGATATGCTTGAATGGCAAAAGGAAACATCGGATGCAGAAGAGTTTATGGAAGGATTTAAAATAAATCTTTTTACTGATGAAATTTTCTTATTTACACCTAAAGGAGTTGTAATTGATTTACCAAATGGTGCAACACCAATAGACTTTGCATATAGAATACATACTGATATAGGTAATAAATGTATTGGAGCTAAAGTAAATGGAAAAATAGTTCCTCTTGATTATAAATTAAAAACTGGTCAAATAGTAGAAATATTAACTTCAAATAGTTCTAAGGGGCCAAATATGGATTGGCTTAGTATAGCTAAAAGTAATCAGGCAAAAAGTAAAATAAAAGCTTGGTTTAAAAAGGCTAAAAAGGAAGAAAATATAAATAAGGGGAAAGAAGTATTTGAAAAAGAACTTAAAAAACAATCAGTTCATTATGTAGATATTGCAAAAGGTGAAAGCTATGATAAGTTTATAAAGAGATATAACATAAATTGCATGGATGACTTATATGCCTTAGTTGGCCTTGGAGCTATTGTTGCATCATCATTTATAGCAAAATTAAAAGAAGAAAATTTATCTAAAGAAGAAAAAGATAAAAATTTAAATAAAGCTATTGAAGAAAACATTTCAAAAAATGAGAAAAAGAAAAAAGATACTAGTTATGGAGTTACAGTTAAAGGTGAAAATAATTTAATGGTTAGATTTGCAAAATGCTGCAATCCAGTTCCTGGAGATGATATTTTAGGGTATATAACTAAAGGTCGTGGTGTTTCAATTCATAGAAAAGACTGTGGAAATCTTAATAGCTTAATTAAAGAGGATCCTCAAAAGGTTGTAGATGTATCGTGGGGAACTTCTAAGGGCGTTGAATATATGGCAGAAATTCAAGTTAAAACTGAAGATAAGTCAGGCATACTTTCAGATGTAATGAACATTCTTATGGATAGTAAATTACCACTTAATGCATTAAATGCTAAAAGTGCAAAAGGAAATTTAGCTTATATTAATATAAAGATAAAAATTGATACTGTAGAACAATTAAAGGAATTAATGAAAAAAATTAAAAGAGTTCCAGGTGTTTTAGATGTATATAGAATGAATAATTAGAGGTTAAAAATGAGAGCAGTAGTACAGAGAGTAACATATTCTAATGTAAAGGTTGATGGGAATATAGTAGGAGAAATAAATAGGGGCTTTAATGTTCTTATTGGTATTTCTAAAGAAGATACAGAAGAAGACATGAAATATATTAAAGATAAATTGATAAATCTTAGAGTATTTGAAGATGAAAATAATAAAATGAATTTGTCATTATCAGATATACAAGGTGAACTTCTTATTATATCTCAATTTACTTTATATGGAGATGTTAGAAAAGGAAGAAGACCAAACTTCATGAATGCTTTAGGGGGAAATGAAGCAAAAATTTTTTATGATAAGTTTATAGAAAGCATGAAAGAAACAGGGTTAAAGATAGAAACAGGAATATTTGGTGCTGATATGAAAGTAGATATTAAAAATGATGGACCTGTAACTATATTATTAGATAGCAGTAAAAATTTTTGATGATGAGGTGAAAATATGGTAATTAAAACATATCCTTTAGGAATTTATGAAGAAAATATTTATGTTTTAGTAGATGAAAAAAGTAGAGATGCATGTATAGTAGATCCAGGTGGAAATGGAGATATTTTAATTAAAAATATTGATTTATTAAATTGTAATGTAAAATATATATTATTAACTCATGGACATTTTGATCATGTAGAAGCATTAAAGGAAGTAGCAGAAAAATATAATGCACCTATTTATATGAATAAAAATGAAATTGACTTTATGAAAAATGATAAAACTGTATTTGGAGCACTTCCTAAAAAATATAATTTGGTTGAAGATGGTGATACTTTACCATTTGGGGATGGTGTAATAAAATGTATTCATACTCCAGGACATACTAAGGGAGGAATGTGTTACTTATATAAGGATGCATTGTTTACAGGAGATACTTTATTTAAGGGTTCTGTAGGAAGAAGTGATTTTATAGGTGGAAATTTTAATGAACTTATAACTTCAATAAAAACAAAGTTAATGATTTTAGATGATAATATAAAAGTTTATCCTGGGCATATGGAATCTTCAAGTATTGGTTTTGAAAGATTAAATAATCCATTCCTAAAAGATGAATTTGATATTTTCTAAATAAAAGGAGATATTATGGAAATAAAAATTAAATTAAATAACATGAAATACAGATATGATGTATATCAAATGTTTAATATTTATTTTCCATTAGATGAAATTAAATTTTTAGATGATGGAGATTATATTGTTAATATTTTAGATGGAAAAATAGAATTTAAGTATGGTGAATACTATAATGAATCAAAAATTCTTGAAAATATTAAGGAAGATATAAAAAAGTTAGTATTTTCTTCATTAAAAGAGCTTACAAAGGAAGAATATCCATGGGGGATTTTAGTTGGAATAAGACCTTCTAAAATTGCACTTAAATATTTAGAAGAAGGAAAAACAGAAGAAGAAATTATTAAAATTTTTGAAATAAAACATTTAGCTAGTAAAAAAAAGGCAAAATTATGTATTGAAATTGCAAAAACAGAAGAAAAATTTGTGAATAAAGAAAGCAACAGCATTGCAATTTATATAGGTATGGCATTTTGTCCTACAAGATGTTTTTACTGTTCATTTGCAGCAAATCCTATAGTAGGTAATAAAAAGCTTGTTAATCCATATTTACAAGCATTAATTAAAGAAATTAGTGCAATGAAAAAGTATGTTAATGATAGAAAGCTTAATATAGAGTCTGTATATTTTGGTGGAGGAACTCCAACAGCAGTAAATAATGAAGAATTTGAGGATGTTATGAAAGAAGTATATGAAGCTTTCGTTAAAGATAAAAATTTAAAAGAATTTACTGTTGAATGTGGAAGACCTGACAGTATTACAAGTGAAAAATTACAAACAATGAAAACTTATGATGTTACAAGAATTAGTATAAATCCTCAAACTATGAATGATGATACTTTAAAAATGATAGGAAGAGGTCATACTTCAGCACAAGTTATAGAAAAATTTAATTTAGCAAGAAGCATGGGATTTAATGATATCAATATGGATATGATAATAGGACTTCCAGGTGAAGGAATTAAAGAAGTTCTTCATACAAAAAATGAAATATTAAAGCTTAAACCGGATAGTTTAACAGTTCATGGACTTTCTTTAAAAAGAGCATCTATTCTTTATGAAAATTTTATTCTTAAAAAGGGAATTCAAGTAAAAAAGCAAGAAGAATTGGCACAAATGTATGAAGAAAGTAGAATATTAGCTCAAGAATTAGGCTTACATCCATATTATATGTATAGACAAAAAAATATGGTTGGAAATATGGAGAACTTAGGTTATTCTAGAAAAGGGGCAGAATGTATTTATAATATTGAAATGATAGAAGATAAGCAAACAATAATTGCTTTAGGTGCAGATGCGGTTTCAAAAGTTGTTTTTTTAGATGAAAATAGAATAGAAAGATTTGCTAATATCAAAGATATTAAAGAATACTGCAATAGAATAGATGAAATGATTCAAGGTAAAATTAATTTATTAGATAGTCTTTATCTAAAAGGGGAGGAATAATTAAATGGAAATGCAAGCTCCAAAAGGAACGAAAGATATGTTGCCACAAGATGCATATAAGTGGCATTTTGTTGAAAAAACATTTAGGGATGTGTCAAAATATTATGGGATGAGAGAAATTAGAACTCCTATGTTTGAACATACTGAAGTATTTGCAAGAGGTGTTGGAGACACAACTGATATAGTTCAAAAAGAAATGTATACTTTTAATGATAAAGGTAATAGAAGTATTACCTTAAAGCCAGAAGGAACAGCGGGAGCCGGAAGAGCTTTTATAGAAAGCAGGTTATTTAATGAAGCACAACCAACAAAACTTTATTATATAATTCCATGTTTTAGATATGAAAATGTTCAAAAGGGTAGATTTAGACAATTCCATCAATTTGGAACAGAAGTATATGGTTCAAAAGAACCATCTATGGATGCAGAGGTAATTACATTAGCAATACAAGTTTTAAAAACTTTAGGATTACAAAGTTTAAGTCTAAATATAAATAATTTAGGATGTTCTAAATGTAGACCAAATTATAATGAAGCATTAAAAAATTATTTAAAAGAAAACTTTGATAATTTATGTCCATTATGTCAATCAAGATTTGAAAAAAATCCAATGAGAATCTTAGATTGTAAGGAAAGAAAGTGTAAGGAAATAACTAAAAATGCGCCAATAATACTTGATTACATGTGTGAAGAATGTGATACTCATTTTGATTCAGTTAAAAAGTATTTAACAGCATTAAATATACCATTTACAGTTGATCCAGGAATAGTAAGAGGTTTAGATTATTATACTAAAACAATATTTGAAATTTTAAATGATGAATTTACTGTTTGTGGTGGCGGAAGATATGATAAGCTTATAGAACAATTGGGTGGACCAGAGATGCCAGCAGTTGGTTTTGCTATGGGAATTGAAAGACTTATAATGATACTAGAAAAAGAAGGAATAGAAATTCCAAATGAGAAACTATTTGATTTATATATAGGTGCTAGAGGGGATAATGCAAAATTTGAAGCATTTACTTTAGCTAATAAATTAAGAGAAGCTGGTGTAAAAACAGAAGTAAATCATATGGGTAGAAGTGTGAAGGCAGAAATGAAATATGCCAATAAAATTGGTGCTGCATTTACAACAATTTTAGGTGATGACGAACTTCAAAATAAATTAATAAAGCTTAAGAGAATGAGCGATGGAGAACAATTTGAGGTAAGTTTAGATAATATACAAGAAATAGCTAAGGCTATTAAATAGTTAGGAGGAAATAATAGCACTATGGGTGAGGCATTAAATGGATTAAAAAGAACCATGATGTGTGGTGAACCAAGAGAAATAAACGTAGGAGAAAAAATAACTCTTATGGGTTGGGTTCAAAGAAATAGAAAATTAGGAGGTCTTCAATTTATAGACCTTAGAGATAGAACTGGGATTATGCAAATAGTTTTTGGTGAAGAAATTAATGCAGAAAGCTTTGAAAAAGCTAAAGCAGTAAGACCAGAATATTGTATAGCTGTAACTGGAGAAGTTGTTTTAAGAGAAGCTCCAAATGCTGCTATGGAAACTGGAATGGTAGAATTAAAATGTGAAAGCATAAAGGTTTTATCAGAATCAGAAACTCCACCAATATATATTAAAGAGGGATTAGATGCTGCTGAAAATATAAGATTAAAATATAGATATTTAGATCTTAGAAGACCAGATATGCAAAAAATCTTTATGATAAGAAATAGAGCTACAAAGGCTGTTAGGGATTACCTTGATAATAATGGATTCTTAGAAGTAGAAACTCCAATATTAAACAAGAGTACTCCAGAAGGTGCTAGAGATTACTTAGTGCCATCAAGAAATTATCCAGGAATGTTTTATGCACTTCCACAATCACCTCAAATATTTAAGCAATTATTAATGGTATCAGGATTTGATAAATATTATCAAGTTGCTAAATGTTTTAGAGATGAAGATTTAAGAGCTAACAGACAACCAGAGTTTACTCAAATTGACTTAGAAATGAGTTTTGTTGAACAAGATGATGTTATGGCGTTAAATGAAGGATTAATTGCTCATGTATTTAAAGAAGTTTTAGGTCATGAAGTTAAACTTCCAATTAAGAGAATGCCATTTAAAGAAGCAATGGAAAAGTATGGTTCAGATAAGCCAGATTTAAGATTTGGTATGGAAATTACTGATATTACTGATTGTGTTAAAGGTATGGACTTTGTAGTATTTAAATCTGCTTTAGAAATGGGAGGAAGTGTTAGAGCTTTATGCTTAAAAGGTGGAGCCGATTTAGGAAGAAAACCTCTTGATAAATTAGTTGACTTTGTTAAAGGCTATAAAGCAAAGGGGCTTGCTTGGATTCAACTTAAGGAAGATGGAATTAAATCTTCAATAGCTAAATTCTTAACTGATGATGTTACAGAAAATATAATTAAGACTATGGGAGCTGAAACAGGGGATGCAATACTTATTGTTGCAGATAAAAATTCAGTAGTATTCCAAAGCTTAGGAGCATTAAGATTAGAACTTGCTAAGCAATTTGATTTAATTAAAGATAAAGAAGAATTTAACTTTACATGGATTACTGAATTCCCATTATTTGAATATAACGAAGAAGAAAATAGATATCATGCAGCGCACCATCCGTTTACAGCACCAATGGATGAAGATTTAGATATGATTGAAACAAATCCTGGAGCTGTTAGATCTAAGGCATATGACTTAGTATTAAATGGTGAAGAATTAGGTGGAGGTTCTATAAGAATTCATGATTCTGAACTTCAAACAAGAATGTTTAAAGCTTTAGGATTTACTGAAGAATCTGCTTATGAAAGATTTGGATTCTTAATAGATGCATTTAAATTTGGTCCACCACCACATGGAGGATTAGCATTTGGATTAGATAGAATGATAATGTTCTTAGCAGGAACTGAAAACATTAAAGATGTTATTGCATTCCCTAAAAATCAAAATGCTTACTGTTATTTAAGTGAAGCACCAAATGTTGTTGATCAAAAGCAAATTGATGAATTAGGTTTAATTATAAAATCAACAGATAAAGAGTAATTTTAAAAGGGGATGTGGCATTAAGAATAAGTACTACAATATATTGTATTAATTTTTATTTTTTAAAACAATATATTGTGTATAAAAGTTTTAGTACGACAGCCCCTTTTAGTTATGTTTTATAACTTAGTATTATAAACAGAACCTTTAAAATTTATTTTATTGATAAATAGGATAATTAACTTTAAGAATATATTTTATGATAAAACAAAATTAATTTTCTAATTTCTATTAAAAAGTTATGAGTAGATTCTTAGGATAAAAAAATGTTTTTTGATTAAAATAATAGATGTAAATAATATGTCCATATTTACTGAAGGAGGAATCATTTATGAAAAATAAAATGATGAAAAAAGTAAACAAAAGGTTACGTAAGGCTAAAATGAAAAGTAATGTACTTATGGAGATGGCAGAAGATTTAAAGGATTTGATTACAAATGCTAAAATATATAAACAATTAAAACATAAAAAATAATAAGAAAATAAAAATAATCTCAACAAGCATCTGTTGAGATTATTTTTATTTTTGAGCAAATACCTTTTGTTCTTTTTTTCGTTTATTGCTAAGTATTAAGCGGGTAATTGTAGAAACAAATAATACACCTAATGCTAATACACCTGCACTTGCCAAAGTATTTAAACCTAGTTCTAAAGATTTAGAAACATTTCCTGAAATGGCTTCACGCATTGTATAATACATTCCACTACCAGGAACAAGTGGAATTAAAGCACAAACTATAAAAGTAGTTACGGGTGTTTTAAATATTCTAGCTAATATTTCACTATAAGTACTAAATATTACTGAAGAAATAAATAGGCAGTTAATTTCTGAAAACCCTAATTCAAGTGGTAAGGAATAAAAGAACCAGCTTATTGCACCACCTAACGCAGCAAAAAATATTTTTTTACCGCGTATATTAAATCCAACAGCAAATCCAAGTGTTGCAAAAAAGGAAATAAAAGTAACAAATAAAATCATTTTAAACTCCTCCTAAGTTAGATATCCAAAAGCTTAATACAGCACCAGTGCCAACAGCAATAGAAATGGCAACTAAAAATGCTTCAGAAGCCCTTATAATTCCAGAAAGTAAATCTCCTGACATTGTATCTCTAATTGCATTAGTAATAGCTAACCCAGGGACTAAAAGCATTATAGAACCTATTATAGTTTGATTTATCTGGCTTGATATTCCTAATTTAAAGAAAATTATAGCTAGTAAAGCAGTGATTCCACCACAAATGCTATTTATGAAAAAAGTATTAATTCCAACATCACTCCATTTTAATGCTAAGCCTTTGATTACCAAGCCAATTAAAAATGCTGAAAATGCATCTTTAAAATTACCGCCAAACAAAATAGAAAATGATCCTGCAGCTAATCCAGAAAAAAGTATAACTATAAGAAATGAATATGTATTAAGATTATTTATTTTATCTAATTCCCTTTTAAAATCAGAAACAGATAATTTTTTTGATTGTATACTTCTAGATAAATCATTAACTTTATCGATTTTATCTAAATTTACTGTTCTATTTGACACACGTCTAGTTAAAGAATAAGTTTTCCCTTGATGGCAAATAGAAGCCATAATTCCAGTTGGAGTTGCAAAACTTTCAGCTTCATCTGCACCGTATATTTTACAAATTCTCCAAATAGTTTCTTCTACTCTGTAAGTTTCTCCTCCATTTTCTAATATCATTTGGCCTGCAAACATTGCAACTTGAAGTATTTCATTCATAACGTAAAACCTCTATTTTTTTATAATATTTTTTGTATTATACCACAATAAAAATCATAAATGTAGAATATTATGAAAAAGTAGTTGAATAAATTACAATTTATATTTATAATTTTATAAAAAGATAATTGGGGTGATTAAATGGATTTTGTTAATTTAAAAAAAGAAGATAAAGAAATTTATGATTTAATGAAAAAGGAATTAAAAAGACAAGAAAAAGGTATAGAACTTATTGCTTCAGAAAATTTTGTATCAAGGGCTGTTATGGAGGCGATGGGATCACATTTAACAAATAAGTATGCAGAAGGATATCCTGGAAAGCGTTATTATGGAGGATGCGGAATAGTTGATAAGATAGAAGAAATTGCAAGACAAAGAGCAAAAGAATTATTTGGAGCAGAACATGTAAATGTTCAACCACATTCAGGTTCACAAGCTAATATGGCTGTATATTTTACAATATTAAAGCCAGGAGATACTGTTCTTGGAATGGATTTAAGCAATGGAGGACATTTAACTCATGGTTCACCAGTAAATTTTTCAGGAAAGTTATTTAACTTTGTTTCTTATGGTGTTGATGAAAATACTGAAACTATTGATTATAACAATGTAAGAGAACTTGCTTTGAAGCATAAACCTAGGCTTATTGTAGCAGGAGCTAGTGCATATTCAAGAATAATTGATTTTAAAAAATTTAAAGAAATATGTGATGAAGTTAATGCCTATTTTATGGTTGATATGGCTCATATAGCTGGTTTAGTTGCTACAGGGGCTCATCCATCACCAGTACCATATGCAGATTTTGTAACTTCAACAACTCATAAAACATTAAGAGGACCTAGAGGTGGATTAATTCTTTGTAAAGAAAAGTACGCTAAAGATTTAGATAAAAATATTTTCCCAGGTATGCAAGGGGGACCTTTGATGCATATTATTGCAGCTAAAGCAGTATGTTTTAAAGAAGCTTTAGATTCAAGTTTTAAAACGTATATTGATAATGTGGTTTTAAATTGTAATGTTCTAGGAGAAGAATTAGTTAAATATGGATTTAAGTTAGTTTCTAATGGAACTGATAATCATTTAATATTAGTAAATTTAAGTAATAAAAATATTACTGGCAAGGAAGCTGAAAATCTTTTAGATTCAATTGGAATTACAGTTAATAAAAACACAGTTCCAAATGAAAAGAGAAGTCCATTTGTAACATCAGGAATAAGAATAGGTACAGCAGCTGTTACAACTAGGGGCTTTGATGTAGAAGCTATGAAAGAAATTGCAAATATAATAAATGAAGCAATAGAAAATAAAGATAAAGATTTGAGTTATTTAAATGAAAGGGTTAAAGCACTTTGTGCCAAGTATCCTTTATATATTTAATTAGCAAATAATTAGTGATAAGATTCAACTTAAGGAAAAACTAGTTTAAGAGTAATTAAAAAATTAATTTTAAGAACTTTTCAATTAGTTTTAACCTTAACTTATCACTTAATAAAGGAGAAATATATGAAATTAGTATCATGGAATGTAAATGGAATTAGGGCATGTGTACAAAAGGGATTTTTAGAGTTTTTTAATAAAGTAAATGCTGATATATTTTGCATACAAGAAAGTAAACTTCAAGAAGGTCAAATTAATTTAGAACTTGATGGGTATTATCAATATTGGAATTATGCTGAGAAAAAGGGGTATAGTGGAACAGCTATATTTTCTAAAAAAGAACCTATTACAGTTTCATATGGAATTGGAATAGAAGAACATGATAAAGAGGGAAGAGTTATAACATTGGAGTTTGAGGACTTTTATGTTATAACAGTGTATACTCCAAATTCCCAAAATGAACTAGCAAGATTAGATTATAGAATGAAATGGGAAGAGGATTTTAAAGAGTATTTAAAAAAAATAGAAAAAAATAAACCTGTAATAGTTTGTGGTGATTTAAATGTAGCACATAAGGAAATAGATTTAAAAAATCCAAAAACTAATAGAAAAAATGCTGGTTTTACAGATGATGAAAGAGAAAAGTTCACAGAATTACTAAATTCAGGTTTTATAGATACTTTTAGATATTTTTATCCAGATACAACAGGAATTTATTCATGGTGGTCTTATAGATTTAATGCAAGAAAAAATAATGCAGGATGGAGAATAGATTACTTTATAGTTTCAGAATTATTAAAGGATAGATTAGTAAGTGCTAATATACATACAGAGGTTTTAGGTTCTGATCATTGTCCTGTAGGATTAATTATAGAATAAATGGTTATAAGTTAAATTACTATATAATTTAACTTATAACCATTTATTAATATTAGATATAAATTAATAAACAAAATCTTTAATTTGAAAATTATGATCACCTTTATTCTTGGATAAAAAAAATAAATTTAATTAATCTATACTAGCTGCATTAAAATTATTTAATAAGTAGTTTTAATGCAGTTTTTATATTGTAAGATATGAATCTTTAATTTATTAAAATAAAAATATATGAATATGATATTTGAATTTTGCTCATATTATATTTGATATAGTTAATAGAAATATATTTTAAGGGAGGAAATTATATGAAAAGTAAGTTAATAACAGTACTTATTATTACTAGTATGATGTTAATTAGTTGTAATGAAAACAATAATTCTACTAATACTAAAAATGTTGAAAATAGTGTATCTGAATTTATTATTGTAGATACAGATGTTTCAAGTTCTGATGAAGCATTACAAATATTAAAAGAAGGAAATGCTAGATTTGCAACAGATAAATCAGTACTAAGAAATATTAATGCAGAAAGAAGAGAGTCATTGAAAAATGGTCAAAATCCTTATGCTGTAATTGTATCATGCTCTGATTCAAGAGTTACACCAACAACTGTTTTTAATGCTGGATTAGGAGAGTTATTTGACATAAGATTAGCAGGAAATGTGGTAGATGATGATGCACTTGGTTCTATTGAATATGCAGTTGAACATTTGAATACACCATTAATTGTTGTTATGGGACATCAAAGTTGTGGAGCTGTAACAGCTACTTATAATGAAGTAGTTAAAGGAGAAAAAGTTTCAGGAAATATGGAATCATTTGTGAAAAAAATTACTCCTAGTGTAAATAAAAATGGAACTATAGATGATGCAATACATACTAATATTGATATGGTAGTAAAAGAAATTTCCGAAGATAAAGGAATAAAAACACTTATTGATCAAGGAAAAGTTAAAGTAGTAGGTGCTTATTACGATTTAAATGGAAATGTAACATTTAAAGAATAATGTCGTAAAAAATAAAAAACAAAGTATAAAAAATGGATTTATTGAGAATATAATTTATATAATAAATTTATTGATAAGATTATTGTAAAAAAATGTTAGGAGGAATTTGTTTTGCATTTAACAATTAGGGAACAAGAGAAACTAATGGTTGCTGTTGCTGCAGAGATTGCACGTAAAAGAAAAAGCAAAGGATTAAAATTAAACTATCCTGAAGCTATGGCAATTATAACAGATGAAATGTTAGAAGGTGCTAGGGAGGGAAAAACAGTTGAACATTTAATGGATTATGGAACAACAATATTAAATAGAAATGATGTTATGGAAGGTGTTCCAGAAATGATTCATACTGTTCAAGTTGAATGTACTTTCCCTGATGGAACAAAATTAGTAACAGTACATGAACCAATTAAATAAGGAGGGCTGTGGTATGGTACCAGGTGAAATAAAAGTACAAGAAGGAAATATTGAATATAATGCAGGTAAAGACGCTATTAAATTACAAGTTGTAAATACTGGAGATAGACCAGTACAAATAGGTTCACATTATCATTTTTATGAAGTAAATGATGCTTTAGATTTTGATAGAAAAGCTGCTTGGGGAAAGAGATTAGATATTCCATCAGGAACAGCTGTAAGATTTGAACCTGGAGATAAAAAGGAAGTAAATTTAATTGATATTGGTGGATATAGAAGAGTTTACGGAATTAGGAATATGTGTGATGGATTCTTAGATGGAATGTCAAAAGGGAGCGGTGAAAAATAATGAGTTTTAAAATAGATAGACATAGATATGCAGAATTGTTTGGGCCAACAGAAGGAGATAGCATAAGACTTGGTGATACAGATCTTTTTATAAAGATTGAAAAGGATTATACAGGATATGGCAATGAGTGTAAATTTGGTGGAGGTAAAACTCTTAGAGACGGTATGGGACAAAATGCTACACAAACAAATGCAAATCCAAAAGTTGCAGATTTAGTAATTACAGGAGCAACTGTTGTTGACTATACAGGTATATATAAAGCTGATATAGGTATTAAAGACGGTAAAATACTTGCAATAGGTAAAGGCGGAAATCCAGATACAATGGATAATGTTGACTTTGTTATAGGAGTTGGCACAGAAGCACTAGCAGGTGAAGGAAGAATAGTAACAGCTGGAGGTATTGATACTCACGTTCATTATATTCATCCAGAATGTGCAGAAGTTGCATTGGAAAACGGTATCACTACATTAGTTGGTGGAGGAACAGGACCAGTTGATGGTACAAATGCTGTAACATCAACTCCAGGACCATGGAATATTAAAAAAATGCTACAATCAGCAGAAGAATGGCCAGTAAATGTTGGATTATTAGGAAAGGGTAGTGGAGCTAATATAGATGTAAATGCTCAACAAATTGAAGCTGGAGCAATTGGATTGAAGGTTCATGAAGATTGGGGAGCTACAAGATCTGCAATTAATTATTCTTTAGAAACAGCAGAAAAATATGATATACAAGTTGCATTACATAGTGATACCTTAAATGAAGGTGGATTTGTAGAACATACAATTCAAGCAATTGCAGGAAGAGTAATTCATACATATCATACAGAAGGTGCTGGTGGTGGTCACGCACCAGACTTAATGAAAGTTGCATCTCAAATAAATGTATTACCAGCATCAACAAATCCAACAAAACCATATACTGTTAATACAATTGCAGAACATTTAGATATGCTTATGGTTTGTCATCACTTAGATGCAAAAGTACCTGAAGATATTGCTTTTGCTGATTCAAGAATAAGACATCAAACAATAGCAGCAGAAGATATATTCCAAGATATGGGTATATTTAGTATTATAAGTTCAGATACATTAGCAATGGGAAGAATTGGAGAAGTTGTAACTAGAACATGGCAAACAGCTTCAAAAATGAAGAAACAAAGAGGAACTTTCCAAAATGATAGTGAATATAACGACAACAATAGAGTTAGAAGATATGTAGCTAAATATACTATTAATCCAGCTATTGCACAAGGAATGTCTAAATATATAGGTTCAGTAGAAGTTGGAAAGATAGCTGACTTAGTACTTTGGGAACCACCTTATTTTGGTGTTAAACCACATATGGTTCTTAAAGGTGGTATGGTTATTAGAGGAATAATAGGTGATGCTAATGCATCAATTCCAACATGTCAACCAGTTGTATATAGAGATTGTTATGGAGCATTTGGAAAAGCAAAATCAACAACTTGTATTACTTTTGTATCTAAATATGCTTATGAACATGGAATTAAAGAAGAATTAGGTTTAGAAAAAATGGTATTACCAGTAGGTGGAATAAGAAATTTAACTAAAAAAGACATGAAGCTTAACGATGCTACTCCAGAAATTAGGGTAGATCCTCAAACTTATGATGTTACTGTTGATGGTGAATTAGTAACTTGTGAACCAGCAAGTGAATTACCTTTAGCACAAAGATATTTCTTATTCTAATACAAAGGAGAGGTTTATATGATTTTTAACAAGGTATTAGGAAACATTGATAATTATAAAAACTTAGACAATTTTCATATAGAAAAAATTTATATAAATAGTGATGATGCTTTAAAAAGAATTTTAAGGGTTAATTCAGATCATAATCATGAATATGGTATTGCTTTAGAAGAAAATGTAGAGTTAAAAGATGGTGATATACTTTATAAAGATGATAAAAATATTGTAGTTATAAAAATAAAAGGTGATGATGTTTTAGTAATAAAGCCTAAATGTATGACAGAAATGGGAGTCATAGCACATGCTTTAGGAAATAGACATTTACAAGCACAATTTGAAGAGGGGAAAATGATAATTCAATATGATGCTTTAGTAGAAAGTGAATTAAAAAGAGAAAAAATTGATTATTCCAGAGAAAGTTTAAAGCTAAAAAAAGCTTTTAGGCATGTAGAATTTGGGCATACTCATACCCATGCTAACTAATAAAGATATTTCGGATGTATTAAAGGTTATTCAAATATGTGATTCGAATTTTCCAATTGGGTCATTTAATCATTCCTATGGAATGGAAACATATTTAAGGCTAAAAAAAGTTTATAATACTGAAACCTTTAAGGAATGGCTTAATGTATTTTTAAATGAACAATTTATATATTCTGATGCTTTAGCAATAAAGATGTTATATGAATATTTAAATGATAATGATTTAGAAAGCATTTGGGATTTAGATAATCGTATTACTGTTCAAAGTGTTGCTATTGAAAGTAGAAATGGGGGGAAATTGGTTGCAAGCAGAATGCTTAAGCTTTTCATGGATTTATATGATTTTAAATTATTAAATAAATATTATGAAAAATTACGAAAAAAAGAAGCCTTTGGTCATCCTGCAATAGTTTTTGGAATGTTAATGTATTCTCTTAAATTTAGTATGAAGGAAGCTATAATTTATCATATGTATAGTACTGTATCTACATTAGTCAGTAATGCTGTTAGAACTATACCATTAGGACAAAAAGATGGTCAATTATTACTAAAGGAATTTAGTGGTGAATTTGAAAAATTATATGATATTGTAATAAATTTAGATTATGAGTATTTTGGAGCAAATAGTCCTGGACTAGAATTATCACAAATTAAGCATGAAATAATGGAATTTAGATTATTTATGTCTTAAGTATAAATTATAAAAATTCAAAAATTTAATAAAGGAAGGGTGTTGAAAATGAAACCTGTAGTTATAGGGGTAGGAGGACCAGTAGGAAGTGGAAAAACATTACTAATAGAAAGAGTAACGAGGGCAATGAATGATAAATATAGTTGCGCAGTTATAACTAATGACATTTACACAAAAGAAGATGCTAAATTTATGGTTAAAAATTCTGTATTAAGTGAAGATAGAGTAATAGGAGTAGAAACAGGGGGGTGTCCACATACTGCTATAAGAGAAGATGCATCTATGAATTTTGAAGCATTAGATGAATTGAAAAATAGATTTGATGATTTAGATATAATTTTTTTAGAAAGTGGTGGAGATAATTTAGCAGCTACATTTAGCCCTGATTTAGTTGATTTTTCAATTTATATAATAGATGTGGCACAAGGAGAAAAAATTCCAAGAAAAGCAGGGCAAGGAATGATAAAGAGTGATTTATTTATTATAAATAAAATTGATTTAGCACCATATGTTGGTGCAGATTTAGAGGTAATGAGAAAGGATACACTTGCATTTAGAAATGAAAATAGTTTTATTTTTACTAATTTAAAAACTGATGAAGGTATAAATGAAGTTATTAACTGGATAAAAAAGAATTGTTTATTAGAAGGAATTTCATAATATGTTTAAAGAGGCAAGAAATAAAAGTGAATATTCTGGATTTATAAATTTAGTATTAGAAAAGAAAGATAATAAAACAATTGCAGTTAAGAAATATTATGAAGGATTAGTAAAAATATCACCAACAATAAAAATGGATATAGAGAATATACCAACATATTATCTTTTACAACTTGGAGGCGGGTATATTGAAGGAGAAAAATATAAGAGTATTTTTAAGCTTGAAAATGAAGCAAGAGCAATAATAACAACACAAGCTTCAGCAAAAGTTTATAAATGTTTAAATGGAATTAAAATAGAACAAGATACAGAAATATATTTAGGAGAAAATAGTATTTTAGAATATATAACAGATAGCGTTATTTTATATAAAGATGCTATATATAAACAAGTTAATAATATTTATTTAGATGAGAGTTCTACTTTAATTTATAGTGATGGAATTACAGCAGGATGGTCTCCAGAGGGAGAAAATTTTAAATATAAAAGTGTTCAATTAAAAAGTAATGTTTATATAAATAATAAACTTGTATTATTAGATAATTTAATTATAAATCCAAGTGAAAATGATGTTACTAAATTGGGCTTTTTTGAGGAATATTCGAATTTTGGAACATTACTTGTTATTAATAAGGAAATTGATGATTTAGTTATTAATGATTTAAGAAAAATTATTGGAGAATTAAATTTACCTATAGATTTTGGAGTATCAAAACTAGAAGTTAATGGATTTGTTCTTAGAGTACTAGGAAATTTAAGTCAACATATAGAAAAAGCAATATTAGCTTGTCATAATTATATTAGAAGGAGATTTTTAGGATCTAAGGATTTAATAATAAGAAAATATTAAAGATAATTTACTATAAATTTAAACATAAGAAAAATTAAGGAAGTGATTCTATGATTATTCATGGTGATGTTGCATTTATGATATTATCAACAGTGCTTGTTTTAATTATGACACCAGGATTGGCATTTTTTTATGGAGGATTAGTTGAAAGAAAAAATGCATTAACAATTATGTTTCAAGTATTTATTGCAATTGGTGTAGTAGCTTTATTATGGATATTTGGAGGCTTTAGTTTAGTATTTGGTGATGATATTGCAGGTATAATTGGTAACCCGCTACAATTTTTTGCTTTTAATGATGTAACATTTAAAATAGATTTAAGATATAGCGAAACAATACCATTTATACTTTTCTTTATGTATCAAATGATGTTTGCAATTATTACAGCACCTTTAATGACTGGTGCATTTGCAAATAGATTAACAGTTAGTGGATGGATTAAAATTTTAATACTTTGGATGATATTGATTTATTTTCCAGTTGCGCATTGGGTATGGGGTGGAGGATTTTTAAGTAAGTTAGGATTTGTAGATTTTGCAGGAGGAGCTGTTATACATATTACATCAGGATTTGGATGTTTAGGTGGAATATATGTATTAGGTGAAAGAAAATTTAAAAATGAACATGGACCTTTTAATATAGGATTAGTAGCAATAGGTGCAGCATTGTTGTTATTTGGTTGGTATGGATTTAATTCAGGAGGAACAATTGCTGCTGCAGATATTGCAGCAATTGTATTTACAAACACAGGAGTTGCAGCAGCTGTTGGAATGATTGTATGGATTATTGTATATTCACTTCATGCTAAAAAGGCTTCTTTTTTAGAAGCTATAGTAGGAGCAGTGGCAGGACTTGCAACAATAACACCAGCTTCAGGATATGTAACTCCTATAAGCGCAGTAATTATAGGTGCAATAGGTGCTTTTATATGTTTTTTTTGCGTGGAATTTGAAAGAAAAATGTGGGATGATGCTCTAGATGTATGGGGAGTTCATGGAATGGGTGGCTTAATAGGAACTTTATTAATAGGTGTATTTGCAGATCCTAGAATAAATGGAATAAATGCAGGAGTTAAGCAATTTTTTATTCAATTATTAGGCTGTGTTATTATAGGTATTTATTCTATATTAATGACGTTTTTAATATTTAAAATTATAGATATGGTTAAATCAATAAAAGTAAGCGAAGAAATTCAAGCACGTGGATTAGATAAAGAGTTTTTTAATGAAAAATATGAAACTAAACATGAATAAAATAATTAATTTAACCAAATAACAAGGAGGAGTAAAATGTTAGGTATAGTTTTAATTTATGTAGGAGTTGTTCTTATTTTAAATGGAATTGGAAGACTTTATAACGTAGATGCTAAATCAAGTGCTGTATTTAATGTGTTTACGGGTATGTTATCATTTATTTTAAATATTGTAGCTGTTATACAAGGAAATTATTTTGCAGCTGGAACAGGATTATTGTTTGGATTTACATATTTATATATAGCAGCAAGAAGTATATTTAATTTAGATGGCAGATTATATGGTTGGTATTGTTTATTTGTTGCAATTAATACTATACCACTAGCATTTATAGATGCTAATACATTAAGGTTTATAGAATTTACTATTGGAAATATTTATTGGATTTTTATATGGCTATTATGGGGATTATTATGGCTCACAGGTTTTATAGAATTAGTTATGAATAAAGATTTAGGAAAGTTTACAGGATATTTATCAGTATTTGATGGTATTTTTACAGCTTGGATTCCAGGATTTTTACTATTAATCAATATGTATCCAAAATAAAAATAATTATTATAGAGGCTTAATTTAAAAATAGCCCCTTAATTTATGTATAAAATAAGGGAGAAACTATGTTTAAAAAAATATTAAGTATATTTATAGGAGCATTTTTTATATTTAATTTAACTTTTACATTTAATATAAGTGCATATTGTAAAGAAAAGAAAAGGGAAGACTATTTAAAAAATAATTTTATAATTTGTATAGATCCAGGACATCAAGGAAAAGGGGATCCAAGATGTGAAGCAGTTTCACCTAATTCTAATAATATGAAACCTAGGGTTTCTTCAGGAACAGCAGGAGTTGCAACTAAAAATCCAGAGCATGTTATAAATTTAGAAGCAGCATTAATTTTAAAAGACTTATTAATTAAAAATGGATATACAGTTATAATGACTAGAGAAAGTGCAGATGTTAATATTAGCAATATTGAAAGAGCGCAGATAGCAAATAATGCAAATGCAGATCTTACTATAAGAATACATTGTGATAGTATAAATGATAGTGGAAAAACTGGAGCAGTAATTTTAGTACCAGATAAAACGGGAGAATTTACAAAACAAATTTATAAAAATAGTAATAAATATGCTGAAATTTTAAAAAAGAAATTAGAAGAAAATAATGTAAAGGTTAATGGTATTTTTGAAAGAAAGGATATTACAGGGTTTAATTGGTCTACAGTACCTGTTATCATATTTGAAATGGGATTTATGAGTAATTATAATGAAGATAAGATGTTAAGTGATAAAACATATCAAATGAAATTAATGGAATGTGTTTCTAATTCAATAGATGAATATAAAAATATAAGTTATTAATATTTTTATATAATTATTTACACCTCATGCAAGCATTATTGAGGTGTTTCTTTTTTATTTTTATTAAAAGTAATACAAAAGTTTAGAACAAAATTATAAAAATATAAAATATGGATAAAATATCTTAATAAATCATAAAAATAAATATATCAAAGTTTTATAATATAAATATTGATATACAAGCTAAAATAATAAATGTAATAGTAGGGGGTGCAACCTTGAGTAAGTATGATCTAATTTATTATTGGCAAAACTATTTAATAAATCAAGAAAATGTAGAGTTTAAGGCTAATTCATATGTTTTAAAATTTTCATTAATTAATTCTTATAGTAGAGATTATTTTTGTAATTGGTATTCTTTTAAGGATTCAAATGAATTGATTGGTTTTTTTAAATATATTTTAATACCATCAATATATATAACAAAAGTTTTTGGAAAATCTGAAAATACAATATTTTTAGATGCATTAGGATATTATGAAACTATAGATATTATAGAAGAGTCAGAAAATGATGATAAAAATGAAATTTTACAAGAAATTAAGGAAGTTTATAAAATATTAGATAATCTTAAAGAAAATTTTTGCATAAAAAAGTTTAAGGGATTTATAAATAAGATTAATGAAAGGGACATTGAAAAAAATAGTATATTTACAAGAATGGAATTTTTTGAAGATGTAAAAGAAATTGGAAGAGATTTAGTGAAAGAGTTTGAATCTGATGATATGCTTGATGAATTAGAAAAACAAATGGATTTAAATAAAAATCAAATTATAGATTTATTTGATGGAATTGAGAAAAATCCATTTATGCTTAAAAGAATAGGAACATATTTAAGTAATACTTTAGCTTTTTAAGATTAATATATAAACTTTTTTAGAGTGTTTGATAAAAAAACACTCTTTTTCTTTTATAAATATTATGGTAATTCATAATGAAGTATTAACAAGAAGTCAAAAGGGTGGTATATTAATAGATAGTTGAATTAAAATGAAAGATGTGATTAAATGAATAATAAATTTTTACCAATAAGTAGGGAGGACATGAATGAAAGAGGCTGGGAGCAATGTGATTTTATTATTGTAACTGGAGATGCTTATGTAGATCATCATAGCTTTGGTACAGCTGTAATTTCAAGAGTTTTAGAAAATGCAGGATATAAAGTTGGTATAATAGCTCAACCAGATTGGCATAGTACAGATGATTTTATGAAATTAGGAAGACCAAGGTTAGCATTTTTAGTTAATGCAGGAAATATGGATTCAATGGTAAATCATTATACTGTTAGTAAAAGAATAAGAGAAAAAGATTTATATTCACCAGGTGGAGAAATGGGTCGTAGACCAGATAGAGCTACAATAGTATATTGTAATAAGATAAGAGAAGCTTACAAACACGTTAATATTTGTATTGGCGGAGTGGAAGCAAGTCTTAGAAGATTTGCTCATTATGATTATTGGTCTGATAAAGTTAGAAAATCAATTTTAACTGACAGCGGAGCAGATCTTTTAATTTATGGAATGAGTGAAAAGCAAATTGTAGAAGTAGCTCATTATTTAAATGAAGGGTTTGAAGCAAAATATATTAGACATATTCCAGGTACATGTTATTTAGTTGATAGTCTTGATGAAGTTTATGAAGAACATATAGTAATACCATCATATAAGGAAGTATCAAGTGATAAAATTAAGTACTGTGAAGCATTTAAGATTACATATCAAGAACAAGACCCTATTAGAGGAAAAACTATAGTACAAGATCAGGGCGATAAATTTTTAGTTGTAAATAAACCAGAAGTTATTTTAAACAGGGAAGAATTAGATGAGGTATATGATTTACCATTTACAAAAGAATATCATCCAATATATGAACCAATGGGGGGAATTCCAGCATTAGAAGAAGTTAAATTTAGCATAGTTGGTTCGAGAGGATGTTTTGGTAATTGTTCATTTTGTGCAATTACATTCCATCAAGGAAGAGCAGTTCAAAGTAGAAGTAAGGAATCTATTGTTAAAGAAGCAAAAGAAATGACTGAAATGAAAGATTTTAAGGGATATATTCATGATGTTGGAGGGCCTACTGCAAATTTTAGAAAACCAGCATGTAAGCATCAATTAACAATAGGTGCATGTAAAACAAAGCAGTGTTTAAGCCCTGGAGTTTGCAAAAATATGGAAGTTGATCATAAGGAATTCGTAGATGTTCTTAGAAGTGTAAGAAGTTTGCCAAAAGTAAAAAAGGTATTTGTACGATCAGGAATTAGATATGATTATGTAATGGCTGATAAGGATGATACATTCTTTAAAGAATTAGTTGAGCATCATGTAAGTGGTCAATTAAAGGTTGCGCCTGAACATGTATCAGAACAAACGTTAAAGTATATGGGAAAACCAGCAGGAAAAACATATGAACAATTTAGACAAAAGTTCTTTAAGTTAACAGAAAAGGCTGGAAAAAAACAATATATAATTCCATATTTAATGTCTAGTCACCCAGGAAGTTCTTTAAAGGAAGCTATAGAGCTAGCTGAATATTTAAGAGATATTAAATATCAACCAGAACAAGTACAAGATTTTTATCCAACACCAGGTACATTATCAACTACAATTTTCTATACTGGATTAGATCCAATAACAATGAAGAAAGTTTATGTTCCTAAAACTAAGGAAGAAAAGGCAATGCAAAGAGCTTTACTACAATTTAGTAATCCAAAGAATTACAATATAGTATATGATGCTTTAGTTAAAGCTGGAAGAGAAGATTTAATTGGCAATGGACCGAAATGTTTAATTAAATCTAAAGAACAAAGATATAAGGAAGTTCATGGTTTAGTAAGACATAAAGACAAAAATAATAGTGCTAGAAGTAAAGATAAAAGCAATAATAGAAGAGATAATGATAATCGTAATTTTAAATCTTCTAGAACCTCTAAAAATGGTAATAAGAAAAGAAGAGGTAAATAAATTAAAAAGGGGTTGTATTGTATTTAAGTGCAATACAACCTTTTTTTGTAAAAATGAAATTTAATTAGATGTACAACGTTTACAGATGTTTAGGATATTTCCTTTTTCATCTTTTTTTATCCATACTAATTTAACTCTTTTTCTACCACAAATTGGACATGTGCCTCTCCAATTTGGAATTGTTTTAATGTATTTTCCACGTCTTTGCTTACTCATATATAACGACTCCTTTCTAATTATAAATTATATTAACATTTAAAATTTAATATCACATAATTGTACTAAAATAGATTAAAATTTTAATTTTATGAATTTTATAACTGGAATAAGTTTTATAAAAAATCACAAAATAATATTATTAGAAGATAAGGAGGTTTTAATATGAAAAAGCTAGATGCCCTATTAAGTAGAGATGTTGCAAAAAAAATGATAAATGATGGGAAGAGCTGGAGTGAGATAATAGAAGTTACTCATTTAAGATTAAAAGATTTAAAAGATATTCAAAGAAATGAGATAAATCCTAAATTTTAAAATTAAATATTAAAAAGTAAGGAGATACTATGAAAAATAAAAGAAAATATACTAAAGAAAATTATTTAAAAAATGGAACAAAAATTCAAAATAATAATCCAAAAAATAAATACATAACAACTTTAGAAGAGCCTGCACTTAATGAAAGTGGAGTAGAAGCAAAGAAAAAAGGATTTTAATAAAATACATAATATATAAGACAATACAAATTTGTTATTAATTTATAAAAATAAAATAATAATTTGTATTGTCTTTTTATATTTATATTATAAAGTATCAAATAAAGGTTTGATAATAAAAAGACTGTCAAAAAAATAATGGAAAATAATTTAAAAAATAAATTCTACTAACAAATTAAAAGGACTATAATTAAAGTGTAGAAAAATTAAAATATAAGAGGGGGAAATAATTATGAAATTAATAGTTTTTGCACCTGTAGGAGCGACATTAGCATTACTATTTGCAGCATATTATACTTATACAGTATTTAAAATTGATGAAGGTACAGATAAGATGAAATATATTGCAAATAGTATAAGAAAGGGAGCTAATGCTTTTTTAAAGCGCCAATATAAAGGGGTTTCTATATTTTTTGTAGTTATGTTTGTCATTTTATTTATTTTATCAAGATTTAATTTTGTTAGTATATTTATGCCATTTGCATTTTTGACTGGTGGAATTTTCTCAGGATTGAGTGGATATTTAGGAATGAAAATTGCTACTAATTCAAATAGTAGAACTGCTAATGCTTGTATGAAAAGTTTAAATAGTGGATTAAGGGTTGCCTTTTCAAGTGGTTCAGTAATGGGATTAGTAGTTGTAGGTTTAGCATTAACAGATTTTAGTATTTGGTTCGGTATATTAAATTGGTATTATGGTTCAATGCCTATAAATGATAGAATTACAATAATTACAACTACAATGCTTACATTTAGTATGGGGGCATCTTCTATGGCTTTATTTGCAAGAGTGGGTGGAGGTATATTCACTAAGGCAGCTGATGTAGGTGCAGATTTAGTTGGTAAAGTAGAGGTTGGTATTCCAGAAGACGATCCTAGAAATCCAGCAGTTATAGCTGATAATGTAGGAGATAATGTAGGAGATGTAGCTGGTATGGGTGCTGATCTTTATGAATCTTATGCTGGCTCTATTTTATCTTCTTGTGCATTAGCAGTTGTAGCAGGGCTTTCTGTAAAAGGAGTTGCTATTCCAGTAATAATAGCATCTATAGGAGTAATAGCATCTATAATTGGAAGCTTTCTTGTAAAATCAAAGGAAGATGTTTCACAAAAGTCCTTATTAAAGGCATTAAGAAAAGGAACATATTTTTCGGCTATTGTAATAGCTGTTGTTTCCTTTTTTATAGTAAATGGTGTATTAGGAAAAGGTCATATAGGTATATATATATCAATATTATGTGGATTACTTGCTGGATTGTTAATAGGATTTTTTACAGAATATTATACAAGTGATAATTATAATCCTACAAAAAGTATTGCTAAGTCATCAGAAACAGGTGCAGCAACAGTAATTATTACTGGATTATCAGTAGGTATGAAATCTACAGCAGCACCAGTGATAATAATTGGATGTTCAATTTTAATTAGTTTTGTATCTTCAGGCGGATTTAATAATTTTAATATGGGGTTATTTGGAATAGCTTTATCATCAGTTGGTATGTTATCTACATTAGGAATTACATTAGCAACAGATGCATATGGACCAGTAGCAGATAATGCTGGAGGTATTGCAGAAATGGCAGAATTACCAGCAGAAGTAAGAAATAGAACTGATGCATTAGATTCTTTAGGAAATACTACAGCAGCAACAGGAAAAGGATTTGCAATTGGATCAGCAGCATTAACAGCTTTAGCATTTATAGCATCATATAAAAATTCAATAGAGCAATTAGCTATAACAAATAATATAGCATTTAAATTTGATTTATCAATATTAAATCCACAAGTTTTAATTGGGGCATTTATAGGTGCAATGGTTACTTTTGCATTTTCTTCATGTACTATGAGTGCTGTGGGAAGAGCAGCAAGTAAAATAGTTATAGAAGTTAGGAGGCAATTTAAAGAAATTAAAGGTTTGATGGAGAAGAAAGCTGAGCCAGATTATGAAGCATGTGTTGATATTTGTACAAAATCATCTCAAAAAGAACTTATAGTAATTGCATTGATTACAATAGTATCTCCTTTATTAGTTGGAATTATTTTAGGGCCTAATGGAGTTACTGGATTATTGGCAGGATCAACTATATGTGGATTTGTTTTAGCTGTAATGATGTCAAATTCAGGTGGAGCATGGGATAATGCTAAGAAGTATATAGAAGCTGGAAATTTAGGTGGTAAGGGTTCAAATTGTCATAAGGAAGCTGTTGTTGGTGATACAGTAGGAGATCCATTTAAGGATACATCAGGACCTGCATTAAATATTTTGATTAAATTAATGTCAATTATATCTATAGTATTTGGTATGGTAATATTGACATTCCACATATTTTAATTAGTTAGCAGTTAAGAATTAGGAGTTAGTAGTTTTATAAAAAATTAGTTGTAGCTAAGTTTTATTAGCTACAACTCCTAACTTATAATTATTAATAGTGTACATCTATAAAATGAAATTTAATATTGCTATTACTCCAACCTAAATCATATGGAACAAGCATTCTATCAGTATTGTGGCAAGTAACTAAAGGATAACCTTTAGAATCTAATCCTGTTACTGTAGAAACATGAGTTATTCTACCTCTTTTTTCATAAGCAACGATATCACCTGGACGTAAATTAAAAGCAGATTTATAAGTTTCATAATATGGTCCCTTATCAATATAAGAGCCACGACCACTACTTATTAAATAATTTTTAAAACTTTGAGCATTTACCCATGCCTTTGTAGCATTTTTATTACAGTAGTTCCAAGTATTATTTTTTTTAAAACCTCCACCTTCGTACATAATTTGTGAAGCAAAATTTGCACAGTCACCACCATCAGGGTTGAAATTTTTATAGTTTTTATTATATTTAAATAAATGTTCTATATCATCACTAATGCCACAATATTCATGAGCGTAATTTATTGCTTTTTGTGTTCTCTCATCTGGTGTATAATCAGGTTTTATATGATTTAAAATGGTTGTTTTAATATCATTACAATTAAGATTTTCTAAATCAAGAGAATCTGCTAAAGGATCAGTATACCATTCTTTAATTATAAGATATCTATCGCCATTATTTTTTAGATTAATATAATGACATGTGCCTAATTTAAATAAATTTTCTATAGTAGGTTGATCTTGATAACTATAACCAAATGTAGTACTAGCATAACAAACTACGTTATAAACATCCTTTTCTATTTTTTTTACATTACAAACTTTTATAATTGAATTTATTTTTGTAAATGAAACACATTGTTTTTCACACCAATTTGTAAAATATTTAGTTTTAGTTACTTCTTTTTCATAAGCCCATTTACCTACCTTTTTATTTAAATCATAAAATAATTTTAAGCCTTCACTATCACCAGTTAAAATAGCTGAATTTCTATTTAAAAATATATTTTCAATAAGTGGTTGAAATTCTTCTATTAATTCATTATTTTTATCATTTGTCAAATTATTATTTTGGGTATATAAATTATTATTTGATGTTATAAAAGCATATGAAATTAAAGAATTAAAATTAAATATAATTAATATAAATAAAAATATTTTATAAAAGCAGCTTTTATTTTTAAAATATAATTTTTTCATAATCATTGCTCCCTTTGTTATTTAGAAATTATAAATATTAATATATATAGTTTGTGTAATAAAGATAATTTTTATATATAAATTAAATGGCAATAAATTATCAAATGTTATTTCGAACTCATAATATATATAAATAATTAAATTGAGGTAATTATGTCAGTAAAAGAATTAAAAGAGATATATGAAAATGGATTTATATTAGAGTTTGATGATAATGATAAAATAGTATTTATTTCAGATGTTCATAGAGGCGATGGAACATATTCAGACTCACTCTTACCAAATAGAAATATTTATATAACTGCACTTAAATATTATTTAGAGAAAAATTATATTTATATAGAAGTTGGAGATGGAGATGAGTTATGGAAAAATAAGAACTGTAATGAAATTTCTTTTTTTTATGATGATGTATTTAAGTTATTTAATAAGTTTAATAAAAAAGGTAATATTTATTGTATAACTGGAAATCATGATATTATTAAACAATATTCTAATTATAAAAAAAAGGAAGAAAAATCATTGAGAAAAATTGGGGCTAATTATGGAAAGGAATTTATTAAATTCATTGAAAACAATACTTTTTATACAGGAATTAACTTATTATATAAACCATTAGGGGAGAAAATTTTAGTTGTTCATGGTCATCAAGTTGACTTTTGGAATAACGAAGTTTGGAAAATAAATAGATTTTTAGTAAGATATATATGGAGATTTTTAAATGGAATTGCAGGATTTAAAGATCCAACAAGGTCAGCCAAAAGTAAAACTAAAAGAAGTAGAATAGACATAAGACTTCAATCATGGGCAAGAGATAATTGTACAATGCTATTGTGTGGGCATACTCATAATAGTAGATTTCCAGATTTGTATGAACCACCATATTTTAATGATGGATGTTGTGTTTATCCATATGCAATGACAGCAATTGAAATAGAAAAGGGAGAAATAAAACTTGTTAAATGGATAATAGATGCACAAGAAACTGGTTCACTTTGGGTAACAAAAAAGGATATTGCAGGGCCTGTTAAAGTTGCTGAGTATTTAAAGTATGCACAAGAAGAAAGACTTAGGAGAAAAAATAAATAAGTTTTATAATTATTTTGATATGATAAAAAATTTAAATTATAATAAAGTTAGAACTAGAGAGGAGATTGTAATGGACAGTTTAACAGGAAAGGTAGCATTAGTAACAGGTGCATCTAGAGGAATAGGAAGTGCTATTGCAAAAAAATTAGCTTTAAATGGTGCAAGTGTTATTATAAATTATTCAAAAGATGATATTGGGGCTAATAATACATTAAAGGAAATAACAAAAAGTGGTGGCTATGCAAAAACTATAAAAAAAGATATATCTTATTACAGCAATTGTATTGAATTAATAAATGAAGTTATAACTACTTTTGGAAAAATAGATATATTAGTAAATAATGCAGCTAAATCTGAAATTGGATTGTTTATGGACTTTAAAAGGGAAAATATAAATAATTTAATGAATATTAATTTATTAGCACCAATGTATTTATCACAAGCAGTATTACCATCAATGATATCAAAGGGGAGTGGTAATATAATTAATATTTCATCTATTTGGGGAGAAACAGGAGCATCTTGTGAAGTTGTTTATTCAACTACTAAGGGAGGATTAAATTTATTTACTAAATCATTAGCAAAGGAAGTTGCACCTTTTGGAATTAGAGTAAATGCAATAGCACCTGGAGTTATTAATACAGAAATGAATAGTTTTTTAAGTGAAGATGAAAAAATGAAATTAATAGAAGAAATTCCAATGGGGAGATTTGGAAATGGGGATGAAGTTGCAAATACTGTAGTATTTTTATGCCAAAATGATATTTCATATTTAACAGGTCAAATAATAAAAATTGATGGTGGATTTTTATAATAGACAAATGAAAGTGAAGTTGATGATATAAATGATAAAAATAAAAATAGATAAAAATAAATTAAATGAGCCAGTTTTTAAATTATGGTTTAAAGAATTAAATGAAAAAGAAGAACGTTTTTTAAAAAGAGCATTAATTGAAAGCAAGGAAATACAAGGGTCATATAAATATGAAATACCAATAAAATTTTTGTTACCAATAATAAATAACATAGGAAAAGAAAATATTAAAATTGATAGACATAGTAAATTATCATTTTTAGAGTTTTCAGATGATTTTGATGAGAAATATTTTTATATTTTCCAAGTAAATGCAAGATATATGAAGAAGTGGCGTGAAGAAAGATGTCCTAATATATTTAAAATAGAAATTGACAAGGAAACATTAGAAATAAAAAAAGAAGTAATATTTAAGAAAATAGATCCTGTATATGTTTAAGAAAATTAAGTATTAAATTTTATAAATGTAAAGTAGTAATTCATAATTTTTGAATAAAATTATGAAATAATAAAAGAGATAATAGTTGATTTTAAAAATTGTACTATCATCTCTTTTGTTATATATGAAAACATTATTCAAATTCATCAAATAATATATCTTGTTTTCTTAATGTAAACTTAAATAAAACACCATCTTGTGTATTACTAAGTGAAAATTCACTTTTATGAAGTGATAAAATTCTTTGAACAGTTGCTAAACCAAGGCCATAACTATTTTTTGTTCTATCTCCTGATTTATCTAATCTATAAAATTTGGCAAAAACATTTTCTAACTCTTTTTCTGGAATTTTAATTCCTTTATTTTCAATTGAAATTAAATAATTGATTTCTTCTTCTTTTACTGAAATAATAATATCATTTCCTGCAGGAGTATATTTAATAGTATTAGATAAAAGATTTTGAACAACACGTTCTAATGTCATAACATCTCCTTCAACATAAGCATATGAAGGTAAGTCAAATTTAACATGTAAATCTTTATTTTTAAACTCTAAGGACAATTTTTTTACCATTCCACGAAGTAACCTTACAATATTAAAGGATTCTAAGTGCAAACCAATTGTTTCTGATTCAAGTTTAGATAAATCTAGCATATTTGTTATAAGTAAATTCATTTTATTTGCTTCATCTATTATTGTATCTAAATATACAAAGGAATCTTTACCAGAAACTATTCCATCACGTAATCCTTCAGCGTAACCACTTATAATTCCAAGTGGAGTTCTTAAATCATGACTAACGCTTGAAACGAAATCTTTTCTCATATTTTCAAGATTACGTTCTTTTTCAATATCTCTTTCTAGTTGAGCATTTTTTTCTTGAAGAGTTTGAAGTGCATTTTCTAAGTTTGAAGATAAAAAATTTAATGTATTTGCAAGATTGCCAATTTCATCATCAGAATTTATTTCACATTTCACATCAAAATCAAAATTAGACATTTTTTTTGCTACATTATTTAAATTAATAAGAGGATTACTAATTAATTTAGAATAAATTCTTGATAAAAATATAGCTAATATTAAAAATCCAATTAATAAATAAAAGTAAAAACTGCGGATTACACTAGAAGCTTCTTTTATTGGTTGAATTGATGAAACTGAAATAAGGATAGAATCATTTTCATTTTGTATTGAAATTGGTGAAATTATTCCTATTTGTTTATAATTGCTACTTTTATTTTTAAATATTGTACTTTGAACTTTATTATTATATAATACATCTTCAATTAAATCAGTATTATACAATAAATCAGAACAAAAATTAGTTAAAGATTTCATATCATCTAAGTTATTATTATCAAAAAAAGATAAATATTTTACGGAGCCGGTATCAACAGAAAAAATGGCAACCCTTGAATTATTTTTTTCTTCAAAATTCTTTAATGCAGATGTTAGTGTCTTGGTATCAAAGTCTTGATAAGAATATAAAGCTTTTATTCTTTTAACATCTAGGATTAATGATTCTGTTTTTTTTGAAAGATAAAAGTCTTCAAAAAATATAGTTTGAAATAAAAATGTAAAACAAAATACAACAGAAATTAATCCAAAGGTTATTATTGTAATTCTTTTTGAAATACTATTGTTCATTTGGAATTTCAAATTTATAGCCACTTCCTCTCACTGTAATAATATAATTAGATTTAGAACCTAATTTTTCACGTAATCTTTTTATATTGGTATCAACAGTTCTTAAATCACCATAGTAATCAATACCCCAAACATTGTCTAATATAGTATCTCTACTTAATGCAATACCTATATTATCAGATAAATATACTAAAAGTTCAAATTCCTTTGGAGAAAGCATAAGAGGTTCATCATTTATTTTTACTTCATGAGCTAATTTGTTAATAGTTAATCCATTAAAATTTTGATTTGGACTGAAGTCTAAATCATTATTAGTTGTCCTTTTTAATAGAGCTTTAATTTTAGCTATTAAAATTTTAGGCGAAAATGGTTTAGTTACATAATCATCAGCACCCATTTCATATCCAAATAATTTATCTTCTTCTTGGCTTTTGGCAGTTAGTAAAATTATAGGAAGATCTGAAACAGTTCTAATTGTTTCTAAAACCGTAATACCATCAATTTTAGGCATCATAATATCTAAAAGTATTAAATCAATTTTATTATTTTTAAATACAAATATTCCTTCATCACCATCAGAAGCTTCTAAAACATTGAAACCTTCTGATTTTAAATAGTCTCTTAGCAAAAATCTTATTTTTAACTCATCTTCAATTATTAGTATTGTTTTATTCATAAATCCTCCTTTAAAAACAGCTATTAAATAGATTATATAGTATTATTGCATAAATATAAACTAAGAAGTTAAAGTAATTTTAAAAGTAAAAGGGGAAAAGTGAGATCAAAATTATTAAATTGTTGTAATTAAGCAATAAACATATTATATTATAATTCTAGGAAAAAAGAAATTTAGGTGGGGAAAGGTAACAAATGGTTAAGTTAAATTTTGATGTAAAAACACATATTCTAAAAAATGGATTAGAAGTTATTACTATAAAGAAAAATACCCAAATCTCATCAATTAACATAGGAATAAAAGTAGGAGCCTTAAATGAAAGTCTTGAAGAAAAAGGAATTTCACATTATATAGAACATATGATTTTTAAGGGGACTAAAAATAGAACATTTCAAAAGTTAAATGATGAATTAGAAGCTTTAGGAGGAGAATATAATGCATTCACAGATTATTCTCAAACAGTTTATTCTATAAGTTGTTTAGAGGAAGAATTAAAAAATGCAATAGAATTATTAAGTGATATGCTTATTAATTCTGAATTTCCTGAGGAAGAAATAGATAAGGAAAGAGGAGTAATTTTAGCTGAAATAAGATCAAGTAAAGATAATATTGAAGATATTAGCTTTAAGAGAGTTAATGAAGCTGCATTTGAAAAAAGTGCATTAAGATTTGATGTTGCAGGGTTAGATAAAAATGTTAAAGGATTTAATAGAAATGAACTTTATCAATATTATAAAAAATATTATGTTCCTAATAATTCCTTAATAACAATGGTATCATCATTAAGTCATGATGAGGCTATTAAAGAAATAGAAAAGCATTTTGATAACTGGGAGGCAAAGAAATTAATAAATTTAAATATTAAAGATGAAAAAAATAAATGTGTAAAGAAAATAACAACAAAGGAAAATATTGAATTAAGCACTATAGTTTATTTATTTACATTTTATGATTTAAATAAGGAAGATGAATTAGCACTTAGAATTTTAAATCATCGTTTAGGAGAAAGTGCAAATTCATTATTATTTAGAGAAGTTAGGGAAAATAGAGGATTAGCTTATGATATATATTCTCATTTAGATATAACTAAAAATGTGAAAACTTTATATATTTACACAGCAGTTGATGAAGAAGATATAGAAGCTGCTTCTAATGCAATAGAAGAAATATTTAGAGATATAAAGACTAAAAAGATTTTAATTGGAGATAATGATTTAAATATAATGAAAAAAGTTCATAAGACAGCTGTAATTTCTACGTTAGAAGATTCAACAGAGTTATGTAGTTATATTTTAAGTCAAAGTTTAGAAGGTGAAGATATATTTGAATTTTTAAAGGATATGGAAAACTTAAATAATATTACTGCTGATGAAATTTATGAGGTGGCAAATAAAGTTTTAAATAATCCTACAATTCATATACTAAAATCATCATAGGTTGGTAATAATTATGAATATAATAACTAAAATGGAAATTAGCAAAAGAAATAAAGAACGTATAAATATTTATATTGATGAAGAATATGCATTTTCAATTAGTGCTGAGCTTGTGTATAAGGAAAATTTAAAGGTTAAGGATAAAGTTGATGTGCAACTATTAAAAAAGTTATCAGATGAAGATAATTATATTAAATGTAAAAATACTGCACTTAAAATAATTGAAAGAACTTATAAAAGTGAAAAGGAATTAGCAGAAAGATTAGAATTAAAGGGATATGATAGCCATATAATAAGACGTACTATAAATTTTATGAAGGAATATAATTTATTAAATGATAATAGTTATGCAACAATGTACGTAAAGGATAAGTCAAAAATAGCTGGAAAAAGAAAAATAAAATATACATTACTTCAAAAAGGTATTGATGAAAATATAATTGAAAATGAATTAGAAAAACTTGATAATAATGAATTAAAAAATGCAGCATATGAAATGGCATTAAAAAAATATAAAGTTATTAGCAAAAGAGAAGCTGATGAATATAAACTAATGCAAAAGTTGTATAGATTTTTAATGGGGAAGGGGTATGATTATGATTTAATTAAAGATGTTGTAAAATCTATAGTTAAATCAGAAGATTTCTAATTAAAAGGGGTAGTCTTAATGAATGAAATACTCTCTTATGCTATATGTTTTTTAATAATTTTATTAATAGCTTTATTTAATGTTAAGGGAACATTAAGTAATAGAAATATCTCTTATTATTTAAAAAAGACACTTTATTATATATCTATACTTATTACTATAGTAATAATGAATTTAAGAATTAATATAATACTAAAAAAAATTACTAATATATCAACAAATTATTTAAATTTAACAGGAATTTATAATGATATGAGTAAAATAGCTTTATTTGTGGTACTTTTTTTTGTAATTCAGATATGTGTATATAAGATATTAAAGAAAATTATAGTGTCAATTTTTAAAAATATTAATAAAGAAAATACTATATTAATGACATTATTATCTTTTATTTTGGGAACAATAAAAGGATTTTCAGTAGTATTAATACTTTTTTTTATAATTAGTATGTATAATAACACTCTAGGCGCTTATAATTCATTTGAGTTTTTTAAAGAAAATAAAATATATAGCCAAGTATCTTCAATAGTAGAAAAAGGTAATAATACTCTAACAGATGAAGTTGTTGAAAACTTTTTACCAGCTAATAAAATAATTATTTATTATAATGGTGTTACGTTAGAAGAAGGTATAAAATCTACAGATGAAATCGATGAATATGCAAAAGAATTAACTAAAAATGTAAGTAATGACATGGATAAGTCGAGAATATTATATTCATGGATTGGAAGCAATATAGAATATGATTATGATAGAGCAGAAAAAGCATTAAATAATGAAAAAGTTGAAGATAGTGGAGCTATTTCAGCATTTAAAAAAAGAAGTGGTATTTGTTTTGATTATTCTTGTCTTTATGTTGCTATGGCTAGGGCTGTAAATTTAAAGGTAAGATTATTAACAGGTACGGCTTATGATGGTGAAAAATATGGACCACATGCATGGAATGAAGTTTATATAAGTGAAATTGATAATTGGATTCCAGTAGATACAACTTTTTATTTATCTGGGGATTATTTCAATAGTAAAAATTTTTATGAAGACCACATAACTGATAGTATTGCAGGAGAATGGTAAAAGCGCTTTTTAAAGCGCTTTTTTATTTTTTGAAATTAATAGATTAATTGCTTTTTCACAATCTTTATCGGAAGCATCTAATGCCCATGCTCTATTGAAATAAATTAAAGCTTTATTTATATTTTCAAGCATTGCATAACAGTATGCTAAATTAAAATAATATTTACTTTCTTTTTGAATATATAAAGCTTTTTTTAACATATCTATTGCACTGTTAAAATCTTTAAGTTTAATGTAGCAAACACCTGCATTATAATAAGCACAACTTTCATTTTCACCTATATCAATGGACTCTATATAATTTTCTAGTGCTTTAGAATAATCTTTATTATTGTAATATTTATTTCCATCATTAAAGTAACTCATAGCAACCTCCTAAGTACTTACTAATATATTTTAATTATTGTCTTTACGAAGTAATATTATTCAAAAAGTATTAAATTTAGAATGATTTAATATAATACAATTTATTACTTATCAAAAAAATTAATAACTATATAATTGATAAAAATGTAAAAAAGTCATGTGGAAAAAATATCTAAGTATGATATAATTTAAGTGATTATATTTTGGAAAGAGTGGTAAAAAATGGTATATTATAAATTAGGAATAGATGTAGGATCAACTACAATTAAAGTTGTAGCATTAGATAGTTATAATAAAGTAATTTATAATGACTATAGAAGACATTTTTCTGATATAAAAAATACTTTGATAGGTTCATTAGAAGAGTGTTTTAAGAAAATTGGAAATTTTGATTTGAAAATTACTGTTACTGGTTCAGGTGGAATAGGGGTTGCACAATGGTTACAATGTGATTTTCAACAAGAGGTTATAGCTTGTACTAGGGCAGTAGAGGAATTTATAAATAAAACTGATGTTGTTATTGAATTAGGTGGAGAAGATGCTAAGATAACATATTTAAAAGGTGGAATAGATCAAAGAATGAATGGGACATGTGCTGGTGGAACAGGTGCTTTTATTGATCAAATGGCTATCTTATTAAATACTGATGCACAAGGATTAAATATATTAGCAAGAGATGCTGAAAATATTTATCCAATAGCTTCACGATGTGGTGTTTTTGCAAAAACTGATATTCAACCATTAATTAATGAAGGGGCAAAGAAAAGTGACATTGCAGTATCAATATTTCAAGCAGTAGTAGATCAAACAATTAGTGGATTAGCTTGTGGTAAGCCAATTAGAGGAAAGGTTACATTTTTAGGTGGACCGCTTCATTTTCTTGATAGCTTAAGAGAAAGATTTATTAAAACACTAAATTTAAAGGAAGGGGAGTATTTTGCTCCGGAAAATTCAGAAATTTATGTTGCATTAGGAGCTGCAATTTTATCTGAAAATAATGAAATAATTAGTTCTAAGGAACTTATTAAAAAATTAAATTCAATTAGTGAAAAAGAAATAGAAGATAATTTTTTAGAACCATTATTTAAAAATGATAAGGAGTATTTTGATTTTAAAAAGAGGCATGATTCAAGTGTTGTGCCTAAGAGCGATTTAAAAACATATAAGGGGAATATATTTTTAGGTATAGATGTAGGTTCAACTACAACGAAAGCTGTAGTTTTAGGGCAAAATGGTGAACTTTTATATTCTAGTTATAATAATAATGAAGGAAGTCCACTAAATAAAACTTTAGAAATATTAAAAGAATTATATATATTAATAAATAAAGATACAAGAATAGCAAAAGCAACAGTTACTGGTTATGGAGAAGGATTAATTAAGGCTGCATTAGGTATAGATATTGGAGAAATAGAAACTATTTGCCACTTTAGGGGGGCAAAGGAGTTTATGCCTAATGTAGAGTTTATTTTGGATATAGGTGGACAAGATATGAAAGCCTTAATGATTAAAGATGGAGTTATCAATAACATTTTATTAAATGAAGCTTGTTCATCAGGCTGTGGTTCATTTATTGAAGGATTTAGTAAATCACTTGGAATTTCTATAGATGAATTTGCTAAATTAGCTATTAGTTCAAAAAGGCCAGTTGATTTAGGTTCAAGATGTACAGTATTTATGAATTCAAAGGTTAAACAAGTACAAAAAGAAGGAGTTAGTGTTTCTGATATATCAGCAGGACTTTCGTATTCAGTAATTAAAAATGCCTTATATAAGGTAATAAAAATAAGAAATTTTGATGAATTAGGTAAAAACATAATTGTACAAGGTGGTACTTTTTATAATGATGGTATATTGAGAAGTTTTGAAAAGATAACTGGAATAAATGTAGTTAGACCAGAAATAGCAGGGCTTATGGGAGCTTATGGAGCAGCTCTTATAAGTAAAGAAAATCATAAGGAAAATGAAATTTCAACTATAATTACAAGGGATAAGATTGATGACTTTACGATAGAAACAAGCTGTGAGAGATGTGGAATATGTGGTAATAATTGCTTATTGACAATTAATAAGTTTAGTGAAACTGAAAAGTATATTACAGGTAATAGATGTGAAAGGCCGTTGGGGGAAATTGCAAAAAAGAAAAATGTACCTAACTTATATAAATATAAGTTAAAAAGGATTTTTTCTTATAAACCTCTAAGTAAAGAAGAAGCTATAAGAGGTGAAATTGGTATTCCTAGAGTTTTAAATATGTATGAAAATTATCCATTTTGGTTTACATTTTTAACAAAATTGAAGTTTAAAGTTGTATTATCTCCAATATCTAATAAAGAAATATTTAAACTAGGAATAGAAACTATACCTTCTGAATCTGCATGTTATCCAGCCAAAATAAGTCATGGTCATATAATGTATTTAATTAATAAGGGATTAAAAATTATTTTTTATCCATGTGTACCATATGAATATAAAGAAGATTCAGGAGCTAACAATCATTATAATTGTCCAATGGTAACTTCTTATCCTGATGTTATAAAAAATAATATAGATGATTTAAAAGAAAAAAATATTAAATACCTTTCACCTTTTTTATCATTACACAATAAGGAGAAATTATATAAGAGACTTTATGAAATATTTGAAGAATTTAATGTAACCAAAAAAGAAATAATAGAAGCTGTAGATGCAGCTTTTAATGAAAGAGAAAATGTAGTAAGTGATATAAGAAAAAAAGGGGAAGAAACATTAAAATATATAGAAGAGCATAAAATGAAAGGAATTGTTTTAAGTGGTAGGCCTTATCATATTGACCCAGAAATCAATCATGGGTTAACAGATATTATAACTTCATTTAATATGGCTGTTCTTACTGAAGATAGTGTTGCTCATTTAGGAAATTTAGAAAGACCAATAAGGGTTGTTGATCAATGGATGTATCATACAAGGTTATATAGAGCAGCAGCATTTGTAAAAGAGAGAACTGACTTAGAATTAATACAATTAACTTCCTTTGGATGTGGATTAGATGCAGTTACAAGTGATCAAGTAGCAGAAATATTGGCAAGTCGCGGCAAAATGTATACCCTAATAAAAATAGATGAAGGTAGCAATTTAGGGGCTGTAAAAATAAGAATAAGATCTCTTAAGGCTGCAATGGAAGAAAGAGAAAAAAATAATGTAAAATTAAAAAATATAGATAATAGCTATAAGAAAAATTTATTTACTAAGGAAATGAAAAAGGATTGGACTATTCTTGCACCACAAATGTCACCTATACATTTTCAATTTATAGAAAAGGCAGTAAGAGCAAGTGGATATAATATTGATGTATTACCTGCAAATGATAAAGAAGCAATAGAAGAAGGTATTAAATATGTAAATAATGACGCATGTTATCCATCTATATTGGTTATTGGGCAAATGATTAATGCATTGAAAAGTGGTAAATATGACCCAAATAAAACAGCATTAATAATAAGTCAAACAGGTGGAGGTTGTAGGGCTACAAATTATGTAGGATTTTTAAAGAAGGGATTAAGAGAAGCTGGATTTCCTAATGTGCCTATAATTTCTTTAAATGTATTAGGTATGGAAAGGCAACCTGGATTTAAAATTTCCTATAGACTTATAAAGAAACTTATGATGGGAGTAATTTATGGTGATTTATTCATTAGAGTTCTTTATAGAGTAAGACCTTATGAAACTGTAAAAGGATCTGCAAATAAATTATATGAATATTATAGGGAAAAGGCATTTAAAAATGTAGAAAACGGCAATAAGAATGAAATGAATAAATTAGTTAAAGAAATAGTTAAAGCATTTGATACTTTAGAAATAAATGATGAAGTTAAACCTAAGGTTGGAATTGTTGGAGAAATATTAGTTAAATATCATCCAACAGCAAATAATAATATTGTAGATGTTTTAGAAAAAGAAGGTGCTGAGGTTGTTGTACCAGAATTATTAGATTTCTTTTTATATTGCTGTTATAATTCAAAATTTAAAAATAGATATTTATCAGGAAGTAGTATAGTTAAAACAGGATGTGATATTGCAATATCTTATATAGAATCATATAGAAAAGTAGTAATAAAAGAGTTGCAAAATAGTGAAAGATTTGGATATCCAAGCTCTATAAATAATTTAGCAAAAAAAGCTGCTAATGTTGTATCATTAGGCAACCAAACAGGAGAAGGATGGTTATTAACAGGAGAAATGGTAGAATTAATAGAAAGTGATGTAAATAATATTGTTTGTATACAACCATTTGCTTGTTTACCTAACCATATTACTGGAAAAGGAATGATTAAAGCATTAAAATCTAAATATCCACTTGCAAATATAGTTGCAGTAGATTATGATCCAGGTGCTTCAGAAGTTAATCAGTTAAATAGAATAAAGCTTATGATGTCAGTTGCATTTAAAAATTTAAAAGTTCCACAACAAGATTACAACTATAGAAAAGAAGTAAAAATAGATATAAATACATTAAGAACAAACAATATTTAACTAAAAAAAGATGGGGAAAATAAAAAAAACGACATTTTTTTTATTTTCTCTTTATTTTTTTTAATCTCTTTACTATAATGTATTTATATTTTAACGTAAATTTAATGGCAGGAGAGATAGTATGAATGATAATAATCCTTATGTATTAGTTTTAGGGGCTTCGATTGTAGACATTTTTGGTTTTTGTGGGAGAAGTTATGCACAAAGGGACTCTATACCAGGTCATATAAAAATATCTTTTGGTGGGGTTTGTAGAAATATTGCAGAAAACCTTGCTAGGGTAGGAGTAAAAACAGAATTTATTTCAATTTTAGGTGATGATGAAAATGGAAAGAGCATTTTTGAACATTCTAAGAGATTAGGATATAATATGGAAAATTCATTATTCCTAAAAAATGAAAGCACACCTACATATATGGCAATTTTAAATCATCAAGGTGAAATGGAATCAGCTGTAGTTGATATGGAAAGTTTAAATAAAATGGATAAAAACTTTATAGATGAAAAAGACAATATATTTGAAAATGCAAAATATACAATTGTAGATTCAGATAATCCAGAATTATTAGAGTATATTTTAAAGAAATATGAATGTAAAAGTAACTTTATATTAGATCCAGTATCAGCTAAGAAGGCAAAGAAAATACGTCATTTAATAAAGTATTTCCATACAATAAAACCTAATAGATTTGAAACAGAAGCATTATGTGGTTTTAAAATTAAAGGTAATGAGGATTTAAGAAGAGCGGGAAGATTTTTTATTGAGCAAGGAGTAGAAAATGTATTTATAAGCTTAGATGCAGATGGAATATATTATATTACAAAAGATGGAGAAGAGGGCACTCTTGCATGTTGCGATAAAATTGATGTAAAAAATGTTACTGGAGCTGGTGATTCATTTGTTGCAGGAATTGGATATGGATACGTGAATAATTTAAGTATTAAAGATACATTAAAGTATGCAATGGCTATGTCTATAATAACAATAACTCATGAGGAAACTATTAATCCAGATATGTGTCATAATTCAGTTGAAAATTTTGTTAAAAATAATAAATGGGTTGAAAAAAATTAATTTTAAATGTGGATGTCGCATTAAGAATAAATCCTAAAATATATTGTATTAATTTTTATTTTTTAAAACAATATATTGTGTATAAAAGTTTTAGTGCGATAGCCCAATTTTTTTGAATTAAAAATGTATTAAAATTGAAAAAATAGAAAAAATAGTGATATAATTTAATTGAGAATTATAAAAACTAGGAGTATAAACATGGGCAAGATAAGAAAAATTATTGAGATTTATGGAATTGTACAAGGGGTTGGATTTAGGCCTTTTGTTTATAATTTAGCATCAAAAAATAATTTAACGGGACATGTTAATAATAATAGCAATGGAGTTTTTATAGATATTCAAGGAGAAAAGGATAATATTAATGAATTTATTATAGAATTAAGAGAAAATCCTCCGGAATTAGCAAGAATAAATGAAATACGAATAAAGAATAAAAATGTGAATAAAAAATATGTAAAATTTGATATAAAGTTTACTGAAAATAATTTAAATCCAACAACATATATTTCACCAGATTATTCTATTTGTGATAAGTGTAAAGAGGAGATTTTTGATGAAAAAAGTAAGAGATACAGGTATCCATTCACTAATTGTACATGTTGTGGACCAAGATTTACAATAATAAAAAAATTACCTTATGATAGAGTTTCAACAACAATGAATGAGTTTGAAATGTGTGAAGCTTGTAAAGCTGAATATGATAATCCAAGTAATAGAAGGTTTCATGCTCAACCTAATGCATGCCCAAATTGTGGTCCTAAGGTATTTTTGAAAAATAAAAATGGGGAATTATTAAATTATAGTGATTGTTTGAAAGAAACAGCCAAATTTCTTAAGAAAGGTGAAATAATAGCAATTAAAGGATTAGGAGGATTTAATTTATCTTGTGATGCTAAAAATGAAAAAAGTATAAGATTATTAAGGGAGAGAAAGCATAGGTCTAGTAAACCATTAGCTGTAATGATGAAGGATATAGAAACTGTAAGAAAATATTGTGATTTAAGTGAAGAAGAAGAGAAGATACTATTAAGTAATAAAAGACCTATTATTCTTTTAAGAAAGAAAAAAAATTACAGTTTACCAGAAAATTTAGCACCTAATAATAAGATGATAGGTGTTATGCTTCCATATACTCCATTGCATTATTTAATTTTTAATAATGATTTAGATGTTTTAGTAATGACTAGTGCTAATATGAGTGGAGAACCTATAATTTATAAAAATGATGAAGCTTTAAGAAAATTAAGGAATATTGCAGAATATTTTCTTTTACATAATAGAGAAATTTATATTAATATAGATGATTCAGTAACTAGATATATTTTAAAAAATGAAAGATTGATAAGGCCAGGGAGAGGTTATGCACCTAATAGTATTTTAATGAAAAGTGAAATTGAAATTTTAGCATTAGGATCTCAATTAAAAAATACAATAAGTATTAGTAATGGTACTGATATTTTTATAAGTGAATATATAGGAGATATAGAAAATAAGGAAACTATAAATAATTTTCAAAAGGTAATTAAACATTATTTAGAAATATATAAAGTTAAACCAAAAGTTATAGTTTATGACAAACATCCTGGATTTGTTTATAAACAATTAAACCTTGAAGAAGATCTTAACTTACATTATTGTATTAAATATATAGAAACACAACATCATCATAGTCATATTGTAAGTTGTATGGTTGAAAATAAAATTGATGAAAAGGTTATTGGAATTGCTTATGATGGAACTGGGTATGGAGATGATAAAAAAATATGGGGTGGAGAATTTTTTGTATGCAATAAAAAAATATATAAAAGGATTGGACATTTAGAATATTTTAAGTTGCCAGGAGGGGAAAGTGCTATTAAAAATCCATGGAAAATAGCAATTTCATTACTATATAAAGTATATAAAGATGAATATATTGAATATGTTCCTAAACATATTAATAGTAATAAAATTAATATAATAAAAAAAATGATAGATAAAAATATTAATTCACCAGAAACATCAAGCATAGGAAGATTATTTGATGGAGTTTCTGCTTTATTAGGATTGATACAAGAAGTTTCATTTGAGGGTGAAGCTGCTATTAATTTAGAAAATATAAGCAATGAAAAAATAAATGATTTTTATAAATATAATATAAGCAATGAAGAAAATATATTAATTATAAAATTAAATGATTTTATAAGAGAAATTATTGATGATATAAGATTAAAGATTAGTAATGATATCATAAGTGCAAAGTTTCATAATACTATAGTTGAAATAACTAATGATATGGCAAAAAAAATAAGAAAAATAAGTAATATAAATGTTGTAGCATTAAGTGGTGGAGTATTTCAAAATAAAATATTATTAGAAAAAACAGTTAAAAAATTAGAAGAGAGCGGATTTAATGTATATACTAATAAAATTATTCCATGTAATGATAGTGGAATTAGTTTAGGGCAATTAGTAATTGCTAATGAAATGTTTATTTGAAAGGAGAAATTATATGTGCATAGCAGTACCAGCAAAAATAGATTTTATAAATGATGATGAAGCAATTGTAAATTATGGTGGGGTAAAAATGAATGTTAATATTACATTTATTAATGAACCTAAAATAGGAGATTATGTATTAGTTCATGCAGGATGTGCAATTCAAAAAATAGATGAAGATTATGCAATTGAAACTTTAAAAATATTTAAAGAACTTAGTGAAGCAATTAAGGAGTGTAAAAACAATGGAAATGCTTAATGGTTTTAAAGATAGTAAGCTTTCAATGAATTTAATAAATAAAATAAAAAATGAAAAAAGTGAAAAAATTTCTATTATGGAGGTTTGTGGAACACATACTAATGTTATATTGAAAAGTGGAATAAAAAGCTTGCTTCCTAATAATATAAAATTAATAAATGGGCCAGGATGTCCTGTATGTGTTACATCACAAGGGTATATTGACACTGCTATTGAATTAACTAACAGAAAAAATATAATTATTACAACCTTTGGAGATTTAATGAAAGTTCCAGGTAAGGATAGTACTTTAAATAAGGAAAAAGCTTTGGGAAAAGATATAAGAGTTGTTTATTCACCTTTAGATAGTATAAAAATAGCAGAAGATAATCCTAATAAAGAGGTTGTTTTTTTAGCAATTGGATTTGAAACAACAGCACCAATTATTGCATTAAGTATAGAGATAGCACAAAGTAAAAAGATAAGAAATTTTTCCATTTTAAATAGTTTAAAAACTATGCCACAAGCAATGGAAAGTTTAGTTTTAAATCCAAATTTAAAAGTAGATGCATTTTTATGTCCAGGTCATGTAGCTACTATAATTGGAGAGGAGCAATTTAAAAATTTAGCTTTAAAATATAAGATTCCAATGGTTATAACAGGATTTGAAATAAATGATATTTTAGCATCCATATGTAAAATTGTTGAAATGAAAAATAAATGTGAAAATGAATTAGTTAATTTATATAGTAGGTTTGTAAAAAAAGAAGGAAATATAAATGCAATTAATATAATATATGAGGTTTTTAATGAATGTGAAAGTTATTGGAGGGGACTTGGAAAAGTAAATAATGCAGGATTAGAAATAAAAGAAAAATATAAGGAATTTGATAGTTTAAGTAAATTTAATATTAGTTTTTTAAAAGAAAATGATAATAAAGGGTGTTCTTGTGGAGAAGTATTAATTGGGTTGAAGGAACCAAGGGAGTGTAAATTATTTGGAACTGTATGTACGCCACTAACACCAATAGGAGCATGTATGGTATCAGAAGAGGGAGCATGTTCAGCTTACTATAAATATTGTTGATAAGTAAGGGAAGGGAAATTATATGAGCAATGAAGTTATAAGTTTAAGTCATGGTAGTGGGGGAAAAGCAACTAATAAATTAATAAATAATTTATTTTATAAATATTTTGACAATGATATATTAAATCAAAAAAATGATTCAGCTGTATTACCAGCTATAAATAATAAAATTGCTATATCTACAGATTCGTTTGTTATAAAGCCAATATTTTTTAATGGAGGAGATATAGGAAAACTTTCAATTTGTGGTACAGTAAATGATATTTCAATGAGTGGAGCTACACCAATATATATTTCAGTTGGATTTATAATAGAAGAGGGATTTGAAATAAGTGAATTAGAAAAAATAGTAAAGTCAATGGCTGATACAGCTAAGGAAGCAGGGGTGAAAATAGTAACAGGAGATACTAAAGTTGTAGAAAGGGGAAGTTGCGATAAGATTTATATAAATACAACTGGAATAGGAATTATAAGTGATGAAAAACACTATTATTCTGGAAATATGGTTAAGGATGGAGACATAATATTGCTTAGTGGAACAATTGGAGAACATGGAATGTGCATAATTAATCAGCGAGATGATTTTGGATTTGATGTAAAAATAAAAAGTGATTGCTGTCTTTTAAATAAACTTATTAAAGATATTTTATCTGTAAGTGATAAAGTTAAAGTTTTACGAGATCCAACAAGAGGTGGGGTTGCAACAACATTAAATGAAATAATAGAGCATAGTAATATTAGTATGGAAATAAGGGAAAACTGTATTCCTGTAAAGAAAGAAGTAGCAGCTATGTGTGATATTTTAGGTTTTGATCCTCTTTATGTAGCAAATGAAGGTAAATTATTAGTAATTGTTGATAAGGAAGATGCTGAAGCAGTACTTAATATTATGAAAAAAAATAAAGTCGGTAAGGATTCAGTTATATTAGGACAAGCTATTCAAGATGGGAAAAATAAATTATATTTAAAAACTGAACTTGGAGGTAAAAGAATTATAAGTATGCCTGATGGAGAATTATTAGTAAGGATATGCTAATTAAATTAAAATGACAAATAGTAAAATGAATTACCATTTGTCATTTTTTTATTTAAATTACAATTAATTTATTAACGTAAAATTGACTTAATGCAATTAATAGCTCTTTTATTATTTGAAGTTTCTATATATATAGAATTATCTTCACCAAGGTATGAAGAATATATATCTAGATTTTCAGATAATTTACAGTATATTTTAGCAAAAATATTTTTTGAATAAGAAGGTAAATATATTTTTAATATTTTACTTGAAACATAATCAATACACCATTTATTTAATAAGCAGTCAACAGTTCTTACATCATTAGATGTTTGTTTTTCATTATTACCTACAACAAAATTAAATAAGTTACAATTATCATGAAGGTTTAAATAAGAATATCCGTTTAATGAAATTTTTTCACATTCTAGTGTGGATAATAAATCACAAATAGTATCTGAATCAGTTATAATTGAAATTTGAATTCTTTCTTCAATATGAATATCATTACATGAAAAATCATTTGGACAGGAACTTAAGTTTTCGTTAGAGTAATCAAATGAATTTATAAAAGAATTTAACATTATATCATCTCCGCATAATCTTTTGTTTTATTAGGTTATAATACATAATATGAAGTTATATAAAAAACGTTCAAATATATAAAATATAATTAAATAAAATTAACATTTGTGCATTTTTATTAGAGTTTATTAAGAAAATTTTAAATTTATTTAAAGTTAAAAGTAAGTATTATTTATTAAAGAATATATAATTTTAAAGTAATATTATATAATATTGATATTGATTAATAACATTTATATAATTATTATAAAGGAATTAAAATAATAATTTATTAGGAGAAACAAGTAATGGAGAATGGTATTGCAACAATAAACAAAGAAAAGATAAAAGTGAAAAAACCAAGTCTTTATAAAGTTATTATGCATAATGATGATTTTACTACAATGGAATTTGTAGTTGAAGTTTTAAGAACGGTATTTAATAAAGATTTAAATACATCAAATAAAATAATGATGGATGTTCATAAAAGAGGAATAGGAATAGTTGGAGTATATCCATATGATATAGCTGCAACAAAAGTTGCAATTGCCTTAGGTATGGCTAAAGAAGAAGGGTTTCCTTTTAATATAACAATTGAGGAGGAGTAATATATGCAGATTTCAGGAGAGGTTAATGATATCATTTTAAAAGGTTATGAGCTAGCAAAAGGTAATAAGGATGAATTTGTAACAGCTGAACATTTATTATATGGAATTACATTTGTAGAAAGATTTATAAATGCATTATCAAAATTAAATGGTAGTGCTGTAAATTTAAGAAAAAAGTTAGATGAATATATTAGTGAGTACATTGAGGAAGGAGATGTAGAAGGGCCAATTGAAAGTTATAGTTTTCAACAAGCTATTATAAAAGCAAGTGAGCATGCCGTATTTTCAAGTCAAAAGAGTATTACTATGGAACATTTAATTTCTGCCATTTATGATTTGGAAAATAGTTATGCCTCATATTATCTTCAAGAAGAAGGAATAGAAAAAAGAGATTTGCTATATAAGCTTTGTCATGAAGAGAATGAAGATGATGAGTATATGGAAGAAGGGTTAATTTCTGAAGGGGATGAAGAAATTAATATGGATGAAGAAAATACAAAAAATAAAGGAACTTTATTAAAGACATTAACTATTAACTTAAATGAAATTGTGAAAAATGATAATAGTGATCCTTTAATAGGCAGAAAGGATATTTTAGAGAGAACTATACAAATATTATGTAGAAGAAATAAAAATAACCCTATACATGTAGGAGAACCTGGTGTAGGAAAAACTGCAATAACGTTAGGATTAGCAAGGCTTATAAATAAAGGAGAAGTTCCAGAAAAATTAAAAAATGCTGAGATATTTTCTTTAGATATAGGAGCAGCATTAGCAGGTACTAAATATAGAGGAGACTTTGAAGAAAGAATAAAGAAGGTATTAAATGAAATTCAAACTCATGAAAATCCAATTGTTTATATTGATGAAATTCATAATATTGTTGGAGCTGGATCTATAGATGGTGGTTCTTTAGATACATCTAATTTATTAAAGCCTTATTTAGTAAGTGGGAAAGTTAAGTTTATTGGTGCAACAACTTTTGATGAATATAAAAAATATTTTGAAAAAGATAAAGCATTAACTAGAAGATTTCAAACTATTGAAGTTAAAGAAACAACGGTAGAAGATACTATTAAAATATTAAATGGATTAAAGAGTAATTATGAAAATTATCATAATGTAAAATATAGTGATAATGCTCTTAAGCTTGCTGTAGAACTAAGTAATAAGTATATAAATGATAGGTTTTTACCTGATAAAGCTATAGATATTATAGATGAAGCAGGTTCATATATTTCTATGAATAGAAGAGATTCAAATGAAGTAATTGTTGATGAAAAAATTATAGAGGAAGTTATATCAAAAATATGTCATATACCGAAAAATACTGTTGAAAAAGATGAAATTTCTTCACTAAAAGAATTAGAAGAAAATCTAGAAAAAAATATATTTGGACAAGATATGGCTATTCATGAAATAGTAAGATGTATAAAAACTTCAAGGGCTGGTCTTAATAATGAAAATAAACCTATAAGTTCACTTCTTTTTGTTGGACCAACAGGTGTAGGAAAAACAGAAGTAGCAAAAACATTAGCAGATAGTTTAGTGGTTAAACTTATTAGATTTGATATGAGTGAATATGCAGAAAAACATGCTGCAGCAAAGCTTATAGGGGCTCCTCCAGGATATGTAGGGTATGAAGAAGGTGGATTATTAACTGATACAATAAGAAAAAATCCATATTGTGTTTTATTATTAGATGAAGTAGAAAAAGCTCATCCAGATATATTAAATGTGTTGCTTCAAGTAATGGATTATGCAACATTGAGTGATAATCAAGGAAGAAAGGCTGACTTTAGAAATGTTCTTTTAATTATGACTTCTAATGCAGGAGCTAAGGATATTGGTAAATCAGTTATTGGATTTGGAGATAGAATTATTAAGGGTGAAGCTATTAAGGAAGAAATTAAAAAATTTTTTACGCCTGAATTTAGGAATAGACTTGATAAAATAGTAGTGTTTAATCATTTAAATGAGGAAATGGCATTAAATATTGCAAAAAGAGAATTAGATAAATTTAATGAGATTTTATCAAAGAAAAATGTTAAGGCTAATTTTGATGATAAGTGTATTGACTTTGTTGCAAAAAAGGGAATATCACAAGAATATGGAGCTAGGGAAATTCTTAGAGTTATAAATCAAGAAATTAAGCCTATGTTTGTAGATGAAATATTGTTTGGAAAATTAAGTGATGGTGGGGAAGTTGCTGTTACTGTTAATAATGATAAATTTATTTATAGCTAGCTAGGAAGTATAGTAAAATTTCTTCATATGTATATTATATTTTTAATATAATAATGGTTAATAAAAATATTATAGATTTGTTGACAATAGTAAAAAAATATCATAATATAAATACAAATAAATATTTAAAAGCAGTGATAAAGAGGAGTAAGGAATAGGACGTATTAAGAGAGGAAGGTCTAGGCTGTAAGCCTTCTATATAGAATATCCTGAAGGTAGCTTTTGAGTTTCTTTGGTGAAATAGTAGTAATCAAAGACGGCATTCTAGTCGTTATTTAATTGAGATCTAAGTGATTAAATAATATTTTGTATATATATATTGTAAAAAAATCATTTAGAAATAAAGGTGGTACCACGAGTCTTCGTCCTTTTTTAGGATTAAGGCTCTTTTTTTATTAGCTTATACTATTTCATAAGTATATAAAGTTAATGGAATAGAGTTAAAAATAAAATTATGGATATTATAATTAAGGTAATAATTTTTTATGAAATAAAATGTAATTTTAATATTTAAATAAATGTCTTAAAGTATTTGTTATAAAAATTTAAATTTGTAAAGTGGTCTTTATATAAGAACTTTAAATATATAAAAAACTATTCAGGAGGTTTTAGTGATGGAAGAAAAGAAGAATTTAGCCACAACATATAATCCAAAAGAATTTGAAGAAAGAATTTATAAAACATGGGAAGAAAAAAAATATTTCACTCCTGTTGTTGATAAAACTAAAAAGCCATTTTCAATAGTGATGCCGCCACCGAATATAACTGGTAGACTTCACTTAGGGCATGCACTTGATAATACACTTCAAGATATGTTAATAAGATTTAAAAGAATGCAAGGTTACTGTACTTTATGGTTACCAGGACAAGACCATGCTTCAATTGCAACTGAAGTTAAAGTTGAAAATGAATTATTGAAACAAGGTTTAGTTAAAAAGGAAATGGGAAGAGAAGCATTCCTAGAAAAGGTTTGGGAATGGTCTGATGAATATAGAGGTCACATAAGAGAACAACTTAAAAAGATGGGTGTTTCTGCTGATTTCTCAAGAGAAGCATTTACAATGGATGAAAATTTAAATAAAGCAGTAAGAACTGTATTTGTTAAGTTATATAATGAAGGTCTTATATATCAAGGAAATAGAATAACTAACTGGTGTCCAAAGTGTACTACAGCATTATCAGATGCAGAAATTGAATATGAAGAAAAAGAAGGTAGCTTCTGGCACATAAACTATCCTTTAGCTGATGGTTCAGGGTATTTAGAAATAGCTACTACAAGACCAGAAACATTATTAGGAGATACTGCAGTTGCAGTTAACCCAAATGATGAAAGGTTTAAGCACATTATTGGTAAAACATTAAAATTACCTTTAACTGATAGAGAAATACCAGTTGTTGGTGATGATTATGTTGATATGGAATTTGGTACAGGAGCAGTTAAAATAACACCAGCTCATGACCCTAATGACTTTGAAGTTGGTAAGAGACATGATCTTCCAATAATAAGAGTAATGGATGACCACGGTGTAATTAATGAATTAGGTGGAAAATATCAAGGATTAGATAGATATGAAGCTAGAGAGCAAATGGTTAAGGACTTAGAAGAGCAAGGATTACTTGTTAAAGTTAAACCACATACTCATAATGTTGGAACACATGATAGATGTGGAACTGTTGTTGAACCTATAGTTTCAAGACAATGGTATGTTAAAATGGCTGATTTAGCAAAACCAGCAATAGATGTAGTTAGAAATGGAAAAACTAAGTTTGTTCCAGAAAGATTTGATAAAATATACTTCAATTGGATGGAAAACATTCAAGATTGGTGTATTTCAAGACAATTATGGTGGGGGCATAGAATACCTGTATTCTACTGTAATGATTGTAATAATATGATGGTTGAAGTTGATGCACCATGTAAGTGTTCAAAGTGTGGTTCTGAAAACTTAAGACAAGATGAAGATGTACTTGATACTTGGTTCTCATCTGCATTATGGCCTTTCTCAACTTTAGGATGGCCTGAAAAAACAGAAGATTTAGATTTCTTCTATCCAACTAATGTTTTAGTTACTGGATATGATATTATATTCTTCTGGGTTGCTAGAATGATATTCTCAGGAATACACAACATGGAAGAAACTCCATTTGATACAGTATTAATTCACGGTATAATAAGAGATGCTCAAGGAAGAAAGATGAGTAAATCTTTAGGAAATGGTGTTGATCCACTAGAAGTTATTGATGAATATGGTGCAGATGCATTAAGATTCATGCTTGTTACTGGTAACTCTCCAGGTAATGATATAAGATATATACCAGAAAGAGTTGAAGCAGCAAGAAACTTTGCTAATAAGATGTGGAATGCATCAAGATTCGTTATGATGAACTTAGATGCAGAATTAATGAACAATTATGCTGATTGTAAGGAATATAGCTTAGCTGACAGATGGATATTATCTCAAATGAATACTTTAGTTAAAGAAGTAACTGAAAATATGGAAAAATATGAATTAGGAATTGCTCTTCAAAAAGTTTATGACTTTATGTGGACTGAATTCTGTGACTGGTATATAGAACTTGTTAAGCCAGTATTCTTTAGTGATGATGAAAAAGCTAAAGGCGTAGTATATAATGTATTATATACTGTATTAACTACAGGATTAAAATTATTACACCCAGTAATGCCATTCATTACAGAAGAAATATACACTACTTTAACAGATGGAGAATCTATAACAATTTCTTCATGGCCAGAATATTTTGAAAATTTAGCAGATAGCAAAGCAGAAAAAGATATGGAATTTGTTATAGAAGCTATTAAGGGATTAAGAAATGTAAGAGCTGAAATGAACGTTCCACCATCAAGAAAAGCAAAAGTAATTTGCTATATTTCTGATGAAGCAAAAGAAGCATTTACTGCTGGAATTCCTTATATGGAAAAGTTAGGTTCAGCTTCAGAAGTTGAATTTATAACTGATAAATTATTAGTTCCTGAAAATGCAGTATCATTAGTAGTTAAGGGTGGAGAGTTATTTATGCCACTTTTAGACTTAGTTGATAAGGAAAAAGAATTAGAAAGATTAAATAAAGAAAAGAAAAAATTAGAAGGTGAAGTAACAAGAATAGAAAAGAAACTTTCTAATGAAGGATTCGTAGCTAAAGCTCCAGAAGCAGTAATAAATGGTGAAAAAGAAAAGTTAGTTAAATATAAAGAAATGCTTGATGCAGTATTAGTTAGAATAGATACTTTAAAATAATAAATAATTAATAAAAAAGCAAGAAATAAATTTTTATACTTTATTTCTTGCTTTTAATTTTTAAATTGTTAAGCTAAATTCTTAATTTATATTTTAATTTAATGTAATAATTTTTATTTATTATAATTTTAGTATTAAGAAAATAACTTACAATGAATAAAAACATTTACTTTGCAGAAAATAAAATTAAGAGGTGAATAATATGAGTAATAAAATAGTTGAAACAATTAAAGATAGTAGCGGTGAAATAAAACAATATGTATTAGAAAATGGCACAACAATAGATAAAGCACAAGGAGTTGAAATGGCTAAAAAAGGGCAAATTGATGGAGTAATCATTGCTCATTCTAAAAAAGGCGAAGAATATTTAAGAACTAAGCCTGATGGAACACAAGGAAATAATTTATCATCTATGTCTAAAGAAGAGTAAGTATATATTAATACAATAAAAAATTAATAGGTTAAAATACCATCTAATAAAACTAATTTAAGCTTTGTTAGATGGTATTTTTATATAAATTTAAAAAACTATATGTGTCTATAATATTAAACTAGCTAAAGTATTAGATAATTTTGCATTTTAATTAAATATAATTTATATTTAATAATATAAATTAAAAAAATAATATGAGGTAAGTTATGAAATACGAAGAAGCAATGAAATATATAACTGAAGTGGGTAACTTTGGGTCAAATTATGGATTAGAAAGAACGTATAAATTACTAGAGCACTTAGGCAATCCTGAAAGAGATTTAAAGCTTATACATATTGCAGGAACAAATGGAAAAGGTTCTACAACTTCAATGATAACAGAAATATTAATGGGGGAAGGATACAAGGTTGGAATGTATACTTCACCATTTATAGAAGAGTTTGAAGAAAGAATTCAAATCAATAGGAATAATATTCCAAAAGAGAGCTTAGCTATTTTAATGGATGAGATTAAAGTAGCAGTAGATAAAGTAATAGAAGCCGGATATAACCACCCTACAGAATTTGAAATAATTACTGTTTTAATGCTTTTATACTTTAAGAAAGAAAATATCGATTTTGGAGTTATAGAAGTAGGTTTAGGAGGAACGTTAGATTCTACTAATGTTATTAAACCAATAATTCAAGTAATAACTTCTATAAGTTTTGATCATACTAATCTTTTAGGAAATACATTGGAGAAAATAGCTAGGGAAAAGGCTGGAATTATTAAAAAGGGAATTCCTACAGTAATATATCCTCAACAAGAAGAGGTTTTAAAGGTTATTAAAAATAAGTGTTTTGAGATGGATTCAGAACTTTATATTGCTAATAATGAAAATTTAAAGTTTAAAAATATAGTAAATTTAGATAAGCCGTATCAATTATTAAAATATAACAATGAAATTGATATATTATTACCTTTACTTGGGGAACATCAAATAATTAATTTAAGTGTTGCAATGCAAGCTATTGAAGTTTTAAATAATAAAAATATAATAGATATATCAATTGCTAATATAGTAAAAAGTATAAAAAATGTTAGCTGGAAAGGGCGTTTAGAAGTCTTATCAAATAATCCATATGTAGTTATAGATGGTGCACATAATATACAAGGAATAAAAACATTAAGTAGAAATATAAAAAAATATTTTAAATATGAAAATTTATATTTAATTTTAGGAATATTAGCAGATAAAGATGTTGAAGAAATGATAAAGATAATAACACCTATGGCTAAAAAAGTATATTCGGTTACGCCAAATTCAATAAGAGGTGAATTAGCAGAGAGTTTAAAAGATGAAGTAAGTAAATTTAATAAAAATTGTAAGGCATTTGATAAATATGAGGAAGCATATTTAGAAGCATTAAATGATGCTTCTGAAAAAGATCTTATATTAGCAAGTGGTTCACTTTATATGATAGGAGATATGAGAAAAATAATAAGAAAAATATCCCAATAAAGTGATTTTAAAAAAAGCTACAGTATTGATTTGTAGCTTTTTTTTATAGAAAATTCATAAGGTCATATCTTTTTAGAAGATTTATTTTCAATTTATATACTTAAATAAAATACTCGTAAATAAGTATAAAATAAAAACAAAAAAATAAAGTAAAAACATAAACATTTACTATTAGAATAAAATATACTATAATTATGAATAATAAAGCAAATAAAGAGGAGGAGATTTTATGTCAAAACATTTACATATTATGGCGCCAGAAGGTGCAATTGCAGAAACAGTATTATTACCAGGAGATCCATTAAGAGCAAAATTTATAGCAGAAAATTTTTTAGAAGATGCTGTTTGTTATAATGAAGTTAGAGGAATGTATGGTTATACAGGTACTTATAAAGGAAAGAAAGTATCTATACAAGGTACAGGAATGGGATTACCATCTCATTCAATTTATGTTAATGAATTAATTAAGTTTTATGGAGCTAAAAGACTTATAAGAATAGGATCAGCAGGTTCTTGTAATGAAGAGGTAAATGTAAGAGATATAGTTCTTGCTCAAAGTGCATCTACAAATTCTGGAATTAATAAAAGAAGATTTAATGGTCTTGATTATGCACCAACTGCTAATTTTGATTTATTATATAATGCTTATAATGTGGCAAAAACTAAGGGAGCTAATGTAAAGGTAGGAAATGTATTATCAAGTGATTTATTTTATGATGATACAAATCATTTTTCATTAAAGACATGGGCTGACTATGGAGTATTAGCTGTAGAAATGGAAACAGCAGAACTTTATACATTAGCAGCTAAAAATAATGTTGAAGCATTATCAATATTAACAATATCAGATCATATTTTTAAGGGAGAGGAAACTTCTCCAGAAGAAAGACAAACTACATTTACAGAAATGATGGAAATTGCTCTTCAATTAATAAAATAAATCAATAATAAAAATGCGACAAGAAAAAAAACTTGGCGCATTTTTATTATTGATTAGAATTTTTATATTCTATTAAAGCTTTAGATAATTGATCTGGACAAGAAGTTCCTTTTCCTCTACAATCTATTCCTTTAAGTTTTTCTATAGCTTCATCAATATTCATTCCTTTAACTAATTGAGAAATTCCAAATAAGTTTCCAGGACAACCTCTAACGAATTCAACACTTTCAATAATATTATTTTTAACTTCTACATTTATTTCTGTAGCACATACTCCAGATGTCTTATAAGTAAACATAATAATCCCTCCAATGTATAAATTAATTACTGTTTTATTATATATTGATAATTGATAAAAATAAAGTAAAACAATGAAAATTCCTGTAGTAGCCAAGTAAATAAAATTTGCATATATTAAAATACATAGAAGTTTTAGAGGGGGTGTAGTGTTGAATTCTATAATTTTATGCAATACAGGTGCTGATTTACTTTCAATAATAAATTTAAAGTCTTTGGAAATAAAAAAAATACTATTCAGCTTATCAGAAACACCAGTTGGACCTCATAGTATAAGAGTTTATGAAGATAAAATTATTAGTGCTAATAATTATAATGATTCAATATCAATTTTTTTAAAAGGTTCAATGCAGGAAATTAAAAATATTAGTGTAGGACCTAAACCTAATGATTTAGTACAAATTAATAATAAAATATATACAATTTGTGGAGAATCTAATTCTATAGTTGTGTATGATTTATTACAGAATAGAGTATTGTGGGAAATTAAAACTGGAAGTTGGCCTCATAGCATTGATTATTGCAATGAAAATAATTTAATATTTGTATCAAATTTAGAAGAAAATTGTACTAATATAATACGTGTAAAAGATTATCATATAGTTAAGACCCTCTCAACTCCAGAATATCCAATCAAAGTAAAGATATCTAATAATAAAAAGTTTATTTATATATGTGAAAGTTATTTAGGAAGTGATGAAAATGGATATTTAGATGTTTTTTCAATAGATACATTTAAAAGAGTAGCAAGAATTGAAGTTGGAACATCACCAATAGATTTATATGAAGATATAAATCATATTTATGTTACAAATTTTACAGAAGGAAGTATTAGCATAATTAATAAAGAAAAATATTGTGTAGAAAAAACACTATATATTGGTGGAATGCCTAAAGGTATTTTAAAAAAGGATAACAAACTATATATTGGAGATTATTTAAAAGGGCGATTAATTATATTAGAAAAAAATAAAATAGAAAAAATCATAGCAGTTGATTCGGAACCAAATGCTATGATCTTATTTTAATTTTCTTCGTTAAAAAGCACTTGAACAATCTTAGTATAAATATCTGAAGGATTTTCCTTCCATCTTGCACAAAGATTTGAAGCTTGCTTTTTTGTTGGAACAGAAATTTTTAAATCTATAAGTAAAATTTCATCTTCAAGGGCTTTTAAATCAACAATAAAAGAATTATTTTTTTCAATTGTGTAATCACTATGAATAGTTAATTCTTTTTTTATGTTATCAATTGTTTTTGAGATATAATTATCTATTATATCTCTTTTTATTGGAGAAATTCTTTCATTAAAGAAAGATAAAACATTTTCTCCTTTTTTTGTGATTGTAATTAACTTTTTATTATTTTTTTCAACATATCCTACAAATTCAGATGATTCTAATTCACTAATATACTGTTGTAAAGTGAAATAGTTAATAAAATTATTTTCTAATATAATTTCGGTAAGTTGAGTTTTTGAAATAGGTTGTTTTAATGACTGTATAACATATAATACTAATAATTTATTCTCTGCTAATTCTGCTGAATTTTCGTACATAATTAACCTCCATTATGAAAGTGTCTATATTATTATATCATAAATTTAAGGATATGGAATATTGTAGTTATAATAATATATTTTTAAATTTAAATTTGAAAATATATATTAATAAAAAATATTTAAATATTAAAGTAGTTAATTTGAAAAATCAGCTTAATTTTGTTATTTTAATTACTTTTATGTTGAATACCATTATCATCAATAGAACCATTTTTATATATCATTTCACTTATAGTTTTAAACTCATACCCATCATTAGATAATTTTAATATTATTTTATCAAGATTACCTGGTGTGTATTTAGCATTGTTATGAAATAATATTATATCACCGGGTTTAACTTTTTTTATAATTCTATTATATTCTATATCTGCTCCGGCTTCTTTGTAGTCTATAGAGTCCAAGTTCCATTGGATGCAATTATAGCCCATTGATTCTACCTTAGTTAAGGATGATTCATTAAAATCACCACTAGGAAATCTAAATATTTTACTATTAATTCCTGCAATATTATTAAATATTTTTTCTGTTTTATTTAACTCTTCTTCTATTTGTTCATTAGAAATTTTACTAAACATTGGATGAACATAGCTATGATTTCCTATTTCATGACCAGCATTTTTTATAGCAATAAAATTTTTGGTGTTATTTTCATTATAAGTTATCCATTTTCCAATTATGAAAAATGTTGCTTTAACATCATATTTATCTAATATTTTTAATATATCTTCTAAATAATCATTTTCAGCCCAATTAATATCAAATGTAAGTGCTATTTCTTTTTCTGTTGTATCAACACTATATATGGGAAGCTTTTTATTAAATAAATATGTGACTGGCTTAGAAATTAAAATAAAATTATGTAAATAAAAAATAACTGTTACTAAAAAAATAATTATAAAAGAAATAAACATTTTTTTATAATAATTCATAAAAAACACTCCTTATAGTAATAAATAAGATATATATATATTATGTTTATAAATTTAAAAATATATTAATTTTAAAATATAAAAGATTTGGATTTGGTAAATTTATTATTTATAAGAAAAGTATTATAAGTAAAAATATTTTATAAATGAAAAAGATAAACAAAATTTAAAATATTTATTATAAAAATATTGAAAGTTATAAGGGATTTGTATTATAATGGAAATAAATCCTTGATATGATTGTGAAGCAATAAGAATTTTATTTAATTACTAAGGGAGAGAGGGGTAAAGATGGACAATTTGATGTTAAATAACAAGATTTATCTTGAAGGAAAAGTTGTAAGCGGTATGGAATTTAGTCATGAGATGTATGGGGAAGGTTTTTATACTTTCCTATTGGAGGTAACAAGATTAAGTGATTCTGTAGATTTATTAAATATTACAGTATCTGAAAGACTTATAAGTAACATGGATTTATCTATAGGTAAAGAAATAGTAGTTTTAGGTCAATTAAGATCTTATAATAAATTTGTAGATGGCGCAAACAAGTTAATATTAACAGTTTTTGCTAGAAACATAGAACCATGCATAGAAAAAAGTAAAAATCCAAATGAAATATTCTTAGATGGATATATATGCAAGGAACCAGTGTATAGAAAAACTCCATTTGGAAGAGAAATTGCAGATGTGTTATTAGCTGTAAATAGAGCATATAATAAATCTGATTATATTCCAACTATTGCATGGGGAAGAAACTCAAGATTCTGTCAGACTTTAGAAGTTGGAGATAATATAAGAGTATGGGGAAGACTTCAAAGTCGTGAATATCAAAAGAAGATAAGTGAAAATGAAGTTGTTAAAAAAGTGGCTTATGAAGTTTCAATTTCTAAAATGGAAAAGGTTTCTGATGAAGAAGCTAAAAATAAGGATAATACAAATCATACTGAAGGTGCTGTATAATAAAAAACTCCCAAAAGGGAGTTTTTTACTTTCTTAAATCATCTAGGATTTGAGTTTTATCTTTAGTTTTATCATCTACATTTTTAATAATTCTTGCAGGAGAACCAGCAACAACAACTCCAGCAGGTACATCTTCTGTAACAACAGATCCAGCAGCAACAACAGCACCAGCACCTATTTTAACACCTTCAAGAATAACAGCATTAGCACCTATTAAAGCATCATCACCTATTTGACAAGGTTCTTTACTTGGTGGTTCTAAAACACCAGCAACAACAGCACCAGCACCTAAATGAACTCTCTTACCAAGTTGCCCTCTAGCTCCAATAACTGCATTCATATCAACCATTGTTCCTTCACCAATTTCAGCACCTATATTAATTACAGCACCCATCATGATAACTGCATTTTTACCAATTGAAACTCTATCTCTAATTATAGCACCTGGTTCAATTCTAGCATCAATTGATAAAAGATCTAACATTGGAATAGCTGAATTTCTTCTATCATTTTCAACTCTGAAAGTTTTTATTTTGTGTTTATTTGATAATATTATTTCAGTAATTGCATCTGTTTCACCAAATAATATGTAAAAATTACCACTTCCATAATATTCGATATTTTCAAGTGAAGCTTCACTTAAATCTCCATTAACATAAACTTTTACAGGCGTTGTCTTTTTTGAATCTTTAATGAATCTTGCGATTTCATATGGATCAGTTAAATTATAATTCATAAAATCATCCTTTCTGCATTATGCCCCAAAATTTTACCTAAGCATATATAATTATAATAGAATCACAGAGGATTTTAAAGAGACATTAGTAAAATAGTAGAAAAAACTTTACTCAATAGAGTATTTACTATAAAATTACTTAAAGAATAATGAGTTTTTAGAGCTAAGGGGGCATACTTAATGAATGATAATATTAAAAATGTTCAAATATCAGGTATTAGAAAATTTTATAATGAAGTACAAAAAGTTGAAAATGCTATTTCATTAACTTTAGGTCAACCAGATTTTGAATTACCAAAAGCTATTAAAGAGGGCTTAATTAAAGCAATTGATGCAAATAAAACAACATATACAAGTAATGCAGGGATAATTGAATTAAGAGATGAGATAAGTAAATATTTAAGAACTAAGGATATTTCATATGAGAGTAATGAAATTTGTATAACAGTTGGTGGAAGTGAAGCATTATTCAATATATTTACTGCATTAATAAATAAAGATGATAAAGTTTTAATTCCAACACCTGCCTATCCAGCATATGAAAGTATTGTTACTATGTTAGGTGGTAAAGTTGTTAATTATTCATTAGATGATGAATTTAAAATAGATGTTAATGATATAGAAGATAAAATTAAAACTATGAATATAAAATATTTAGTTTTATCATTACCAAGTAATCCAACAGGTGCAATATTATCTAAAGAAGAAAAAGAAAAATTGATTAATATAATAAAAACTAATGATATTATTGTTATTACAGATGAAATATATGAAGCATTATGCTATGAAAAATATTATAGTGTAGCACAATGTGATGATATAAAACAAAAGATAATATATGTTGGTGGATTTTCAAAGATGTTTTCTATGACAGGATTAAGAATAGGTTATTATGCATGTTGTAGTGACTTAATGAATGAAATAATAAAAGTTCATCAGTATAATGTTTCATGTGCACCATCAATTTGTCAATGGGCTGTATATAATGGATTGAAAAATGGATTAAATGATGTTGAATACATGAAAAATGTTTTTAGTAAAAGAAAAGAGTTTGTAGTTAATAGACTAAAGGAAATAGGATTAGAAGTTGTTATACCAAAGGGAGCATTTTATGTTTTTCCATCAATAAAGCAATTTAATATGAAATCAGAAGAGTTTGCATTAAGGCTTCTTAAGGAAGAAAAAGTAGCATGTGTACCAGGTTCGGCATTTGGTAAAGGTGGAGAAGGATATTTAAGATTATCTTATTGTTATTCTGATGAAGAATTAGAAGAAGGTTTAAAAAGAATAGAAAGATTTATAAAAACTTTAAATAAATAATAAAGATATAGGATATTATGTTTATAAGTAAAAAATAAATATAATATCCTATATTTATTATTAAGAAATAAGCTGAGAAAATTTAAGAAAATTAGATATAGCAAGTGAAATAAAAAAAAATAAATCCAAATATGTTCGCTCTAGACAGTATAAAATTTAAAAAATGTCTGTTTAAATTTTAAAAAATATGAATTTAAAAAATAAATAATTTATTAAATAAATTTCCAAAGAAAAAAACTTATAATTATAAATTAAGTTGGGTAAAATGTCTAAAACAGTAAATAAAAACGATTACTGTAGTGTGAAGAGAATATTACCATATTACAAATAAATTGAATATATAGTTAATAATATAGTAATTTATAAAGAAAAAAATTAACAATATATTTTGACAAAAAGAATAAATATACTATAATTAATATAAATTGTTAATATTTAGCTTTTTTAAAATGGATGGGGGGTTGTACACAAATGCTAAAGTATATTGGAAAAAGAATTTTAACTAGTATAGTTACAATTTGGGCAGTAATAACAATTGTGTTCTTTCTTGTAAGAATTATGCCAGGAGGACCTTTTGAAGGTGAAAAAATTACTGCAGAAATGAAACAGGTATTAAATGAAAAATATGGATTAGATAAACCTATAGGTGAACAATATATTATCTATATGAAAGGTTTATTAAAAGGTGATTTTGGACAATCAATGAAATATAAAGGTAGAGAAGTTATTGATACTATAGAAAATGGTTTTCCAAAATCAGCTAAAATAGGGGCAATTGCAATAGTAGCATCTGTAGTTGTTGGTATATTACTTGGTGTTATTGCGGCATTAAATGCAAATAAATGGCCAGATAGAATATGTATGATAATAGCTACTTTAGGAATTACAATACCAAGTTTTGTTATTGGATCATTATTGATATTTATATTTACAGTAAAATTAAAATTATTAGGGGCTACAGGTATTAACAAGCCAGAAAATTACATAATGCCAGTAATTGCATTATCAGGAAGTTCTATGGCTTTTATAACTAGATTAACAAGAAATAAGTTAATTGATGTATTAAAATCAGATTATATTAGAACTGCAAAAGCTAAAGGGCTAAGTGGTAGAAAAGTAATATTTAAACATGCATTAAGAAATTCATTAATTCCAGTAGTAACATATTTAGGACCATTAACAGCAGGTGTACTTACTGGTTCGTTTGTAGTTGAAAAAATATTTGCTATTCCAGGATTAGGTAATGAATTTACATTAACAATAACAAATAGAGACTATACAGCTTTATTAGGTGTTTTAGCTTTTTATTGTACATTTATAGTAATTTGTAATTTAGTTGTTGATTTACTATACGTTTTAGTAGATCCAAGAATTAAACTTGAAGCATAAAAGGAGGAGAAATAATGGAGAACTTAATTGAAGAAAATCTAGATATAAACATTAATAGCAGTTTATTTTCTCCTTTAAGTATGGAAGAAAAAAAATCTGAAGATGTAATAAGACCAAGTGTTGGTTATTGGGCTAATGCGTGGAGAAGATTAAATGAAAATAAAGTAGCATTATTTTCATTAGTTATGATTGTTATAATTATTTTATTTGCAATATTTGGACCAATCCTTATAGAAAAGTTATATGGATTTACTTACAAGTCAACAGATAAAACAGCTTCTAATTTATGGCCAAATGCTCAACATTGGTTTGGTACTGATAACTTAGGTAGAGATTTATTTGTAAGAGTTATGTATGGTGCAAGATATTCATTAATAATTGCTTTTGCAGCATCAGTTTTAAATCTTGTAATTGGAGTTTTATATGGTGGTATTGCAGGCTTTTTAGGTGGGAAAGTTGATAATATAATGATGAGAATTGTAGATATTTTATATTCAATTCCTACATTAATATATGTAGTTTTATTAATGAGTGTATTAAAAAAGGAAGGTTCAAGTGGAATGTTTGCTATTATAGTTGCAATGGCAATTTCTTCTTGGGTTGGTATGGCTAGAATAGTTAGAGGGGATATACTTCAATTAAAACAACAAGAATTCGTTTTAGCCGCTAAAACATTAGGTGCATCAAAAACAAGGATTTTATTAAGGCATTTAATTCCTAACTGCTTAGGCTCAATTATAGTAACGATGACTTTATTTGTTCCTTCTGCTATATTTACTGAAGCATTCTTAAGTTATATTGGTTTAGGCTTAAATGCACCATTAGCATCGTTAGGAACATTAGCAAATGATGCTAAAGGTTTATTAACGACACAGCCTTACCAATTATTATTCCCAGCTGCAATGATTTGTTTAATCATTTTAGCATTTAACTTATTTGGTGATGGATTAACTGAAGCTTTAGATCCAAAGCATCAAAAATAGGAGGAGAAACATATGAGTAAATTATTAGAAGTTAAAGATTTAAAAACATCATTTAAGACTCATATTGGAGATGTACAATCTGTAAGAGGAGTATCTTTTCATTTAGAAAAAGGAGAAGCTCTTGGAGTTGTTGGTGAATCAGGATGCGGTAAATCTGTAACAATGATGACTATAATGAGACTTTTAGGTGAAAATGCAAAAATTAATGTTGAAAAAATTATATTTGATGATAAGGATATAACTAAACCTACAGAAAAATTAATGCAAACTATAAGAGGAAATGATATGTCAATGATTTTCCAAGATCCAATGACATCATTAAATCCATTATTTACTGTAGGAGATCAATTAACAGAGCATTTAATAAAACATAAAAAGATATCTAAAAAGGAAGCAAATGAAAAAGCAATTAAAATGCTTGATATGGTTGGAATACCTAGCCCGGAAAAGAGATTAAAACAATATCCTCATGAATTTTCAGGCGGTATGAGACAAAGAGTTATGATTGCAATGAGCTTAATATGTGAACCTAAGCTTATAATTGCAGATGAACCAACAACAGCACTTGATGTAACTATTCAAGCACAAATATTAGATTTGATGAAGGACTTAAAAAGTAAATTAGATACGTCAATAATATTAATAACTCATGATTTAGGGGTAGTTGCTGACCTTTGTTCAAGAATTAATGTTATGTATGGTGGGTTAATTGTTGAAGAAGGAACTACAGAAGATATATTTTATAGAGGAAGGCATCCTTATACATGGGGACTTTTAAGAAGTGTTCCTAATCCAAAGAGTGAATTAAAAGAAAAATTAGTTCCAATTGAAGGACAACCACCAGATTTATTAAAACCACCTATTGGATGTCCATTTACAGCAAGATGTGATTATGCTATGAAAATTTGTAAGGAAAAACAACCACCTTTATTTGAAATAAGTAATGGGCATAGAGCAGCTTGTTGGCTATGTCATAAAAATGCACCAAAGGTTGAATCACCAATAGGGAGGGAAGAGTAATGGAAAATAAAAATGACGTTATTTTAGAGGTTAAAAACCTTTGTAAATACTTCCCTGCAAACAAAGGATTATTTTCAAAAAAGAGCTTTGTTAAAGCAGTAGATAATGTTTCTTTTTCAATTAAAAAAGGGGAAACTTTAGGATTAGTAGGAGAATCAGGATGTGGTAAAACTACTACAGGAAGAACTATATTAAAATTATATGAACCAACTTCAGGTCAAATAATTTTTAATGGACAAGATATAACAAAATTAAGTGAAAAGCAGATGGTATCTTTAAGAAAAAATATGCAAATGATTTTCCAAGATCCATATGCATCATTAAATCCTAGAATGACAGTGGGGGATATCATTGGAGAAGCAATAGATATTCATGGACTTTTTAAAGGTAAGGAAAGAGAAGAAAGAATTAGATATTTATTAAATAAAGTTGGATTAAATGGAAGCCATATTAATAGATATGCACATGAATTTTCAGGTGGACAAAGACAAAGAATAGGTATAGCAAGAGCATTAGCTGTTCAACCAGATTTTATAGTATGTGATGAACCAATTTCTGCACTAGATGTTTCTATTCAAGCACAAGTAATAAATATGCTTGAAGAATTACAAGAAGAATTTGGATTAACATATTTATTTATTGCACATGACCTTTCAATGGTTAAACATATATCAACTCATATAGGGGTTATGTATTTAGGACAAATGGTAGAAAGGGGACCAGCAGATGATGTGTATATGAAACCAAAACATCCATATACTAAGGCACTTTTATCAGCAGTTCCTATACCAGATCCAAAGATTGCTAAAGCTAATAAGAGAATAGTTCTTGAAGGAGATATACCATCACCAATAGACCCTCCACCAGGATGTAGATTTAAAGGTAGATGTAAAGAGGCAATGAAAATATGTTCAGAAGTAAATCCAGAGCTTAAGGAAGTAGAGACAGGACATTTTGTTGCATGTCACTTATATAAATAGTTAACTTAATCTGACTAATAATAGTCAGGTTAAGTAATATATTTTAGTTACTTATTTTAAAAAATATAAAAACATAAATCTTCAAAAATTTGTTATTTTAATTAAGATTTAGAAGTTAAGTTGTCAATTGCATTAAGCAATTTATATAAATAAAAAAACAAGGGGGAAAATTGAAATGAAAAGTTCAAAGTTAAAGAAGTTATGTGCAGTTGTTTTAGCTGCAACAGTAGCTACTTCTCTATTTATTGGCTGTGGTGATAGCTCTGCTAAGGGTGGAAGTAGTTCTTCTAATCAACAACTAGTATTTAATTTAGGGGAGGATCCAGAAACTATGGATCCAACATTAAACAATTCTTCAGGCGCAGGAACAATGATTTTAAATGCCTTTGAAGGTTTAATGGTACTTAATGAAAATGACCAGCCAGTAGAAGGTGCGGCTGAAAGCTATGAAGTTTCAGAAGATGGATTAGTTTATACTTTCAAATTAAGACAAGATGGTAAATGGTCTGATGGAGAATCTGTAGTAGCTGATAACTTTAAGTATTCTTGGTTAAGAGCATTAAATAAAGAAACTGCAGCTGAATATGCTTATCAGTTATTTTACATTAAAAATGCAGAAAAGTTCTATAATGGTGAAGCTTCAGCTGAAGAAGTTGGAATTAAAGTACTTGATGATTATACATTAGAAGTAACTTTAGAAACTCCAACATCATATTTCTTACAATTATGTGCATTTACAACTTATGTTCCTTTAAGAGAAGATATAGTATCTGCTAATCCAGAAGGATGGGCTACTAAGCCAGAAACTTATATTTCTAATGGTGCATTCAAATTAGTTAAATGGGATATGAAAGATCAATTAGTTTTCGAAAAAAATGAAAACTACTGGGATAAGGATAGCGTTAAATTAGATACTTTAACTTTTAAATTAGTTTCAGATGAGACTACTGCATATTCAGAATTAAAAGCAGGAAACTTTGATATAGTTAATTCTGTACCAACAAATGAAATTGAGCCAGGTATAGAAGAAGGATTAGTTCATGTTAATCCTAAATTAGGAACATATTACTTTGCAATCAATGTTGGAAAACAAGATACATTAAATGAAGATGTTAAGAAAGCATTAAGTAATAAGTTAGTTAGACAAGCATTAAATCTTGCTATTGACAGACAAGAAATAATTGATAATGTTGGTAAGGCAGAACAAGTTCCTGCATACAGTTTTGTTCCAAAAGGTATTATTGATGAAAATGGCAATGAATTTGCTTCAAAAGAATATTATGATCCATCAGATATGGAAGGTAATAAAGAAAAAGCTAAAGAATTATTAAAAGAAGCTGGATACGAAAACGGACAAGGGATTCCAACAATTGAGTTAATGTATAACTCTGAAGGTTCCCATAAAGATATTTGTCAAATTATCCAACAAAATTGGGAAGAAATTGGTATTAATGTTGAATTAACTAACCAAGAATGGGCTGTATTCTTAAATAGCAGACAACAAGGTGATTATCAAATTGCTAGACATGGTTGGATTGGAGATTATGTAGATCCAATGACATTTTTAGATTTATGGGTAACTAATGGTGGAAATAATGACTGTGGATTTAGCAATGCTAAGTATGATGAATTAATTGCTGCTGCTAAAGTTGAAACAGATTCTGCTAAGAGACTTGAAATGTTAAGACAAGCAGAAGATATTTTAATGGATGAAATGCCAGTATTACCAATTTACTATTATACTACAGTAATGGCTTGGAATGATAATGTAAAGGGAGTTAATATTTCTACATTAGGTAAAATATCATTTAAATATGCCTATAAGGAATAATATTAAAGAGAGTCAATTTGGCTCTCTTTTTTAGTTTCCAGCAGGATTATAATGCTGACTAGATACTCCTTCTCTTTTAACCGATTTATGTTTTAAGTTAGGGTTATGATTATGATCTTCTTCAGTTAAAGGTGTTTGATAATTACATTTTTCCATTCGTGAAGTTTTATTATCAGGTTGGCTATCCTTTGGCATAATAAAATATTCCTCCTATATTTTAATAAATAATTTACAAACATAGTATGTGCATAATAAAGATATATTATATATCTAAATTTTAGCAGTATAAAAATCATTAATAATAAAATGAGGATTCAAATCAGAATCCTCATTTTACAAATTTATCTTAATATAAATTTCTATAGACCTAAAACATCATCCATATTGTATAATCCAGGTTTATTTATAGTCCCCATATATTCACATGCTTTTAATGCACCTATTGCAAAAACATCTCTTGAAATAGCTTTATGAGATAATTCAATAACTTCACCTGTACCAGCAAATATTACATCATGATCTCCAACAATAGAACCACCTCTTACCGCGTGAATTCCAATTTCATTTTTTTCTCTTTTTTTATGACCATCTCTACCATGAACATAATGAGTTTCTTCACTTATTGAATCCTTGATTGTATCAGCTAAAAGTAAAGCCGTACCACTAGGTGAATCTAATTTTTGGTTATGATGTTTTTCTATAATTTCAATATCGTAATTTCCATATAATAAAGGAGTTACTTTTCTTAATAAAGAATTAATTAAATTAATTCCTAAAGACATATTAGCAGATTTAAATAAAGGTAAAGTTTTACTTTTTTCATTTATTAAATCTAAATCTGCTTGATTATATCCAGTTGAACAAATTACTAAAGGTTTTTTTGTTTTTTCTGTTAATTTTAATAAACCATGTAATGTACTTACATTAGAAAAATCTAAAAGTACATCATATTCTATATTAACCTCTTCAGGTGTTTTAAATATAGGATAACTTAATTCTTGTGGAAATTTATCTATGCCTCCAATTATTTCTAAATTTGGAAATTCGTTTACCAAATTAGATATAACAGTACCCATTTTTCCACAACAACCGCTTAATAGTATTTTAACCATAAAATAAACTCCCTTTATACTAAATTATATTTTTTTAGTGTATTAACTAAAGTTTCTTCATTTTTAGTATCCATTTTATAAAGTGGTAATCTTAGTTTTCCAACATTCATTCCCATTATATTCATTGCTGTTTTTACTGGAATAGGATTTGTTTCAATGAATAAATCATTTATTAAATTTAAATACTTTAATTGTAAAGTAGTTGCATCGGAACAATTACCATCTAAATAAAATTGACACATATCATGCATAGTTTTTGGAATGATATTTGCAGCAACAGATATTACTCCAATACCCCCCAGAGACATTATTGGAACTATTTGATCATCATTTCCAGAATAAATATCTATTTTATCTCCACATAAAGCTTTCATCTTAGCAACTTGACTTAAATCACCACTTGCTTCTTTAATAGCTACTACATTATTAAGTTGTGTTAATCTTAATAATGTAGTAGGAGTTATATTCATATTTGTTCTACTTGGTACATTATATAATATTATTGGTGTTTTTACAGCATCATTAATTGCTTTAAAATGCATAAATAACCCTTCAGAATTTGTTTTATTATAGTAAGGTGTAATAACTAGTAAACCATCAACACCAACACTTTCTGCATAAAGACTCATTTCTATAGAAGTTTTGGTATTATTCCCACCAGTACCAGCAATAACAGGAATTCTTTTATTTACAGTATCAACTGTAAATTTAATAGCTTCCTTTTTTTCTTGTTCTGTCATTGTAGTAGCTTCACCAGTTGTACCACAAACGATGATAGCATCAGTAGATTCCTTTATATGCCATTCAATCAAATATTTGAACTTTTCAAAATCTATACCATTTTCATTAAATGGTGTAATTATAGCTACACCAGAGCCTTTAAAAATTGACATTATATTCCTCCTAAAGCCAGTTATTATTAATTAATACTTCGGCAATTTGTACAGCATTTAATGCTGCTCCTTTTCTTATGTTATCAGCAACAACCCATAAATTTAAACCGTTGTCTACACTAAAATCACGTCTTATTCTTCCAATATAAACATCATCTTTACCAGAAATTCCTAATGGGGTTGGATATTTTAATTCATTAACATTATCATATAATGTTAAGCCAGGTGTATTTTCAAAAAGTGTAAATATATCTTTTAATTCAAATGGATTGTTTAATTCAACATTTATACTTTCACTATGACTATTTAAAACAGGTACTCTTACAGTTGTAGCAGTTATTCTTAAATTTTCATCATGTAAAATTTTTCTTGTTTCATTAATCATTTTTTCTTCTTCCTTAGTATATCCATTATCTAAAAATACGTCTATGTGAGGAAGACAGTTACCTGCTATTGGATAAGGAAATTTTTTTGGAGCAATTCCTTTTAGGCCATCTTCTAAATCTGCAATACCTTGCATTCCAGCACCTGAAACAGCTTGGTAAGTTGAATAAATAATTCTTTTTATTCCATACTTATCTGCTAAAGCTTTTAATGGCACCATTGCTTGAATAGTAGAACAATTTGGATTAGCAATAATTCCATTATGATTTTTTAAATCCTCAGGATTTACTTCAGGAACCACTAAAGGAACAGTTTTATCCATTCTCCAAGCACTTGAATTATCTATAACAACTGATCCATAAGCTGAAAAAATAGGAGCAAACTTTAAGCTTATATCTCCACCTGCTGAAAATAAAGCAATATCTATTTTTTTATTTTTAATATTTTCTTCACAAGTATTTTCAACTAGATATTTTTGACCTTTAAATTCTAAATATGATCCAGCAGATCTTTGAGAAGCAAAAAGATATAAGTTTTTAATTGGAAAATTTCTTTCTTCTAATATTTCTAGAAATTTTCTACCTACATTACCAGTACTACCAACTATTGCAACATTGTACATTTTGGTTCCCCCTTTTTTATTCTTAATTTCTTATAAAGTATATATAAATTCAATAATAGAAAATTTTCTGTCCAAATTTAAGTTTTAATATGTGTAAATTTATTCAATAAACTTTTATTAAAAAAACCTTGAGTATCACTCAAGGTATATTGTATATATTAATACATAAAATCCTTAAATGATAGCTCACCACATAAAAATGTGACAGAAATATGCATATTATACATATCCCCAGTTATATAGCTGTAAAGCTTAGGCTATATACTTCGGCGATAAATCCTTTCTTATTATTTTAACATGCTTAAATCCATAATAATACTTTTAAGTACCGCACCTCTATCTATTTATAAACTTATATTACATAGATTATACCTTTTATGTAGGAAAGTTTCAAGGAATATTTACTAATTAATGATATGCTTGATTTTTATGCTTAATTTTATTTTATGAATAGAACAAGAAAATTGCAACTAAGTATCTTGTATAAATATAAAAGATATGGGAGAAAATATTTTTAGAAATTTATATAGGGGGAATTTTTATGAGTAAAACACCACTAAAGAAGATTATTAAGTCAAAAATTAGAACTAATAAGGAGTTAACACCACAAGAAAAAATGAGAGAAAAAATAAAATATGAAATAGCAGAAGAATTGGGGTTAAGTCAAAAAGTTGATGAATGTGGATGGGGAGGACTTACATCTGAGGAAACTGGTAGAATTGGAGGAATCATGACAAAGAGAAAAAAAGAATTAAAGCTTCCAACTAATGATCAAATATTAGGAAGAAAATAATGGATTGACTTAGCATTTGTTATCATAGTAATATAAAACATAGAAATTAAAATTCTAAAAATAAGAATTTTTCTCACAATATTAAATAAGTGAGGGGGGATATTATGGCTTATGGCGAATTTGCAAAGATATATGATGAGTTAATTAATGAAGATATAAATTATAATGAAATGGTTGATTTTATATTAAAGGTTTGTAATGAAAATAATATAAAATTTAATGATTACCTTGATATAGCTTGTGGAACTGGTAATATAACAGTGAGATTAGCTAAACATTTTAAGGATATCTATGGAGTTGATTTATCAGAAGATATGTTAAGAGAAGCTTTTGATAAACTTAAGAGTGAGCGTATTAAAGGGAAAATAATATGTCAGGATATGACGGAACTTTCTTTAAATAGAAAATTTGATTTAATAACCTCTGTATTAGACTCTACTAATTATATTACAGATATTGAAGGGTTAAAAAAATATTTTAAAGGTGTCTATGATCATTTAAAGGATGATGGAATATTTATATTTGATATTAATTCTTATTATAAATTATCTGAAATATTAGGAAATAATATTTACACATATAGTGAAGAAGAAGTTTTTTATACATGGGAAAATGTATTTGAAGAAGATTTATTGTCTATGTTTTTAACATTCTTTGTTAAAAAAGGTGATTTATATGAAAAAATTGAAGAAGAACATATTGAAAGAGCATATAAAGAATCTGAAATAGAAGAAATATTACAAGAATTAAATTTAAATATAATTAATAAATTTGATGGATATTTGAATAATAATGTACAAGCAAATAGTGAAAGAATAGTTTATATAGTAAAAAAGAAATAACAGTTGGAGGTTAAATATGAGTGATAAAATAATTAGAGCAGTTGCAAAAGATGGAATGATAAGAATAATTGCAGGTACTACAACTAATTTAGTTGAATATGCAAGAGAAATACATGAGTGTACACCAGTAGCTTCAGCTGCACTTGGAAGATTACTAACAGCAGGAGCATTATTAGGTTCTACATTAAAATCAAAGGATGAAGTAATGACTTTAAAAATTGATGGAGGCGGAGATGCTAATGGAGTAGTTGTTACTGCATATGAAGGTGGTAAAGTTAAGGGATATATAGGTAATCCATATGGAGATTTACCATTAAACCCAAATGGCAAACTTGATGTTGGTGGATATGTAGGGAAAAATGGTCAATTATTAGTTATTAAGGATTTAGGAATGAAAGATCCTTATGTTGGTCAAGTTCCAATACATTCAGGTGAAATTGCTGAAGATTTAGCATATTATTTTACTGTATCAGAACAAACACCATCAGCTGTTTCATTAGGAGTATTAGTTGATAAGGATTATTCTATAAAGGTAGCAGGTGGATTTATAATTCAAATGTTACCAGGTGCAGATGAATTCTTAGCTGATATAATCACTTATAGATTAGAGGAAATACCGTCATTAACTACTATGCTAAATGAAGGAAAAACTATGGATGATATTTTAGATTATATCTTTGGAGATATGGACTTAAAGATATTAGAAGAAATGACTCCAGAATTTACTTGTGATTGTAGTAGAGAAAAGGTAGAAAAAGCATTAATTTCAATAGGTGAAAAAGACTTAAGAGAAATATATGAAGATGGTAAAAACGAAGAATTAAAATGTCATTTCTGCAATAAGACATATGTATTTACACCAGAAGATATAGGTGATTTATTATCAAAAATATCTAAATAATTTAAATTAATAAAACCAAGTATTTTTAATACTTGGTTTTATTAATTTATTAAATATTTTTGGTATATGATTTTAAATGTTAGAAAGGCGCCACCCAGATTTGAACTGGGGAATAAAGGTTTTGCAGACCTCTGCCTTACCACTTGGCTATAGCGCCAAATTTGTTTATATTTATATATATGCGAATTTAGAAAAAATATTCATAAAGAATTTAATTTATTAAAAGAATAAAATATAAATAATATTCAACAAATCTATATTATAAACGTAATATATAGGAGGTTATAAAAGTAATAAACTACCTCTATCAAAAAGTTTACTATCACGTAAATAAATAGGCTTAATATCATATTTGTATAAAAATTTTTTAACTTCATCACAAAAGGCGTATTTTTCTAATGAACCAAAAAATACCATGGAATTAGAAGAAATCATTCCTCCTACACCTCCGATAAATCCATAATTTAATCCTGGAAGTTCAATATCTCCAAATGGAATTAATAATACATCAAAATTTTCTTTTATTAATGTTTTATAAATTCCCATATCGCTAGTAATAACAACTTTTTCTCTAAGTGGTAAAATAGAACATTTTGAATATCCTTGTTTTATATGAATTTGTTTTTTAGTTTTGCAATAGTTTATGATTTCTTTATCAGTAAAATTTAAATTATGTATTAAATAATTTTGGGTAATATAAGCATTTAAAGAGATATTTTCTGGATAATTTTTATTTAATGAATTGAAACTATTTATAAAATTAATTTCTTTTTCTTGAAGTATTTTTTTAAAATTATTATCAATATCTTTATTTAAAATTATTGTTTTAGTATCTGAATTTAAAATATTTAATTGAATATCAACATGACCATTAATTGCAGGATAAAGGTTATTATTACAAGGAACTTTTATTACATCAATATTTAAATTTTTTAAGGAATTTATTTCTTCATTTGAAGTTCTATAATCTATAAAAGCAATCATAATTTTTCTCCTTATACAAGTGTATTTATTATAAGATATAAAATATTTATAAAAAAATCAATATTTTATAATAAGTGTACATGTAACTTAGTATATAGAAAAAAAATTAATACATACTAATATTAAGAAAGGAGTGAAATCCATGTTTATAATGAAAGTAGTGCATAATAATGAGATAGAATTAGTGCGTGATTTGCAAGAACTAAGAGAATTATTAAAAAAGAAAAATATAACTATAGGTCTTGTGGAGAGTAAAGAAGGCAGTTCTCACTTAGTAAAGATTATGTGCGATGAAGAAGGTTATAGTGAGAAAGTAAAAAGAATGATATATTTATATATAAGTAATATTTTATATAATATAGTAATTGAAAAATATAGAAAAAAGGAACTTTTTAATTTTTTAACTGAAACATATTTTTTTCTAAAGCAAGAAGAAATATTGGAAGTTGAAGAAATGATTATGAAAGTTTTAAGAAGTGAAGAAAATTTAAAAGATGAAAAAATGATTTTTTGTATAAGTAAAATAAATTCTATTATTGAAAAAATAAAGACTTGTTTAGAAGAAAATGAAGAAATAAACATACAAGGATTTATTACTTTTAGAATGAAAGAATTAAGAGAAGATATAGAAGAAATAATAGATAAAGTTGTAGAAGAATACATGGTTGAAAAGGAATACAGGGAGTTTGTAAAGTTACTAAAATATTTTGTAGATATACAGGAAAGTAAAATTGAAAAAATTAATATTTATATCCATAAGGGTGGTGGATATGAATTAAAAGATGGATATGGAAATGATATTTTTAATGAATTTATGAAAGAATTAGCTGAATGTAAAGTTGATACTGAAGCTAAAATGGAAGATATTATAATTAGTGGATTAATAACTAATGCACCAAAACAAGTTATAATTCATCATAAAGAAAATTGCTTAAATACAGAGTTTATAGATACTATAGTAAATGTATTTGGGGATAGAGTGTTTTATTGCGCTGGATGTGCAAATTGTGAAAGTACAAAATTAAAAAATATAAAGTTAAATAATTAATTTGAAAATTTAGGGTTGTATTATTTAATAATCAACCCTTTTATCATGTAAATTTAATTTATATTAAAAGAATAAAAAATTATAGGAATATTGATATAATTATACTTTAATAAAGATAAAATTTAAGATGGAATAACTATGAAAAAACATTTAAAGGTGGTAAAATACATGGTGAACTTTTAAACATAAAACAAAATAAAAAAGTCCAAAATAGTAACATAATATTTTATTAAATTAGGAGGTGAGACAATGAACTGGAATCTTAAAAAATATATAAAGTTAAGGGGAGTTCAAATATTAGCTTTAGGGTTTGTAGTGATAATTTTAGTAGGAACAATATTATTGACTTTACCAATATCTACAGCAAGTGGGGAAAGTACTAGTTTTTTAGATGCACTTTTTACAGCAACTTCTGCAGTATGTGTAACAGGATTAATAGTAGTTGATACTGGGAGTTATTGGAATATGTTTGGGCAAACAATTATAATGATATTAATAGAAATTGGTGGTTTAGGATTTATGTCTTTTACTACATTAATAGCAATTATTTTAGGGAAAAAGATCACATTAAGAGAAAGATTAATTTTACAAGATGCAATGAATACTTTTAACATTCAAGGATTAGTAAAAATGGTTAAGTATGTTTTGGTATTTACGGTATCAGTTCAATTTTTTGGGGCATTATTATTATCAACTCAATTTATTCCAGAGTTTGGTTTTGGGAAAGGGGCTTTTTATAGCTTGTTTCATTCTATTTCAGCTTTTTGTAATGCTGGATTTGACGTATTAGGAAAAGGAAATAGTTTAATATCTTTTAATACAAATGTAGTAGTTATTATGGTACTTTCTATTTTAATAATAATTGGAGGATTAGGATTTACTGTTTGGAGTGAACTATACACATGCAAAAGCATAAGAAGAGTTTCTATTCATTCTAAAATGGTTTTATTAATAACAACAGGATTGGTAGTTGGTGGAACACTTTTAATGTTTTTATTTGAACATAATAATCCACAAACTATATCAAAAATGTCATTTATAAATAAACTGACAAATTCATTTTTTGCATCTGTAACACCACGTACAGCAGGATTTAATAGTATTTCAACAAGTGGTATGACTACAGCAGGTCAGTTTTTAACTATTATTTTAATGTTTATAGGAGGTTCTCCAGGCTCTACAGCTGGAGGAATTAAAACAACTACAATAGGAGTTTTAATTGTAACTGTAGTTTCTGTTATAAGAGGTAGAGAAGATTCTGAAGTATTTAAAAGAAGATTTAGTAAAGATTTAGTCTATAAAGCATTTACATTATTATTTATAGGATTTACATTAGTAGTCATAGTAACAATGTTATTATCTTATACAGAAAAGGGTGCAACATTTATGTCTATATTTTATGAAACAATTTCAGCTTTTGGAACTGCAGGATTAACATTAGGATTAACACCTGATTTAAGTAATATAGGACGAATTTTAATTATAATTATGATGTATTTAGGAAGAGTTGGCCCTTTAACAGTTGTATTATCACTCACAAGAAAAAAGGAAAAATCTGGTGTGAAATATCCAGAAGGAAAAATTTTAATAGGTTAGGGGAAGAAATATGGCAAATACTAAACAATTTGTAGTTATAGGATTAGGGAGATTTGGAGAATCAGTTGCAAAGACTTTGTATTCATTAGGACATGAGGTTTTAGCAATAGATATGGATGAGGATTCTGTTCAAGAAATAGCAGATAATGTAACACATGCAGTTCAAATGGATGCAACAGATGAAAGTGCATTAAAGACTTTAGGTTTAAGAAATTTTGATGTTGCGGTTGTAACTATTGGTTCTAATATACAAGCTAGTGTAATGATTACTCTTTTAGTTAAAGAACTAGGTGTAAAGTATATAATTGCAAAGGGGCAAAGTGATTTACATGCAAAAGTATTATATAAAATTGGGGCAGATAGAGTAGTATTACCTGAAAAAGATATGGGGGTTAGAGTTGCTCATAACTTGGTATCAGCAAGTATTTTAGATTTTATAGAATTATCTCCAGATTATAGCATTATGGAATTAAGAGTACTTAATGAATGGGATGGAAAGAGCTTAAAAGAACTAAAGCTTAGAAGTAGATATGGAATTAATATTATGGCTATTAAAAAAGGTGAGAGTATAGATATATCACCAAAAGCAGAAGATATATTATCAGCCGATGATATAATTGTGGCAATTGGCTCAGCAGATGATTTAAGTAATTTAGAAGATATGTTAGTAAAGAAAAAATAAGAGGTGTAACGTTGATAATCATTGAAAGTAAAGACAACACATTATTTAAAAATACAAAAAAGTTAAAAGAAAGACGATATAGAACTAAGGAAAATAAATATATAATTGAGGGATTTAGGTTAGTTCAAGAAGCATTTAAGGCACAGTGTAATATAGAATATTTAATTGTAAATGAACATGGAAAAGATAAAATTAATGATTATTTAGAAGAGTATTTGGATAACATTAAAATATATCAATTAAAAGATGAATTATTTTCACAAGTAGTTTCTACAGAAAATCCTCAAGGCATTATTGCTGTGGTAAATATAAATAATTCAGCAAATAATATAGATGGTGATTTTTATTTATTATGCGATAAGGTTCAAGATCCAGGAAATTTAGGAACAATTATTAGAACAGCTCATGCAGCTGGGGTAAATGGAATAATATTAACAAAAGGTACTGTAGATATATACAATGACAAAACAATAAGATCTACAATGGGATCAATTTTTTATGTTCCTATAATTTATGATAATGACTTAAGCTTTTTAATGAATCTTAAAAGTGAAGGATTTAGTTTAGTAGCAACTTCTTTAGAAGAATCAAAAAACTTTTTTGATGAAGATTTAAGTGGAAAAGTAATTTTATCGGTAGGAAATGAAGGTAATGGAATAAGTAATGAAATATTTGATTTAGCTGATAAAAAGGTTAAAATTCCAATGCCTGGGGGAGCAGAGTCTTTAAATGTTGGTGTTGCTACATCAATTATATTGTTTGAAAAAGTAAGACAAAGACTTTGTAAAAATTAATTTAAAACTAGGTATTGAAAAACAACTTAGTTATTTGTATAATAAGTTGTAAATAAATATTTAAAAACTGTGAATGAGAAAGTAAATTTGATAAAGTGTCCAGGAAGAAAAGGCCATAGACTGTAAGCCTTTTTACATGAAGTCTTATTGAAGTTCACTCAGGAGTTCTAGCTATGAAATTGTAGTAGTAGTTAGCGGTAAAACCGTTATTTAATAAAGCTGGATATGAATAAATTTTCATATCAATTAGGGTGGTAACGCGGATATTCCGTCCCTTTGTGGACTGAGTATCCCTTTTTTTATGGGAAATTTTAAAAAAGTATTAAAATAAATAAACCCATTAAAATTTTATTAAAAATAAGAAGGGAGAATAAAAATGCAAGAAAAATTATTAGCAATTAAAGAAGCTGCTTTTAATGAAATAGCTACTGCTGAAAATAGTGGAGCTTTAGAAGAAATAAGAGTTAAATATCTTGGTAAAAAAGGTGAACTTACTACTATATTAAGAGGAATGGGTTCATTATCACCAGAAGAAAGACCAGTAGTAGGTAAATTAGTTAATGAAGCAAAAGGTGAAGTTGAAGCAAAGTTAGAAGAGGTTGGAACTGCAATTAAAACTAAAGAAAAAAATGCTAAGCTTGCAAGTGAAGTAATTGATATATCTCTTCCAGGGAAAAAGCAAGTTATAGGAAAAAGACATCCTTTAGATTTAACATTAGAAAGAATGAAGGAAATATTTATCTCAATGGGATTTAGCATAGAAGATGGACCAGAAGTTGAGCTTGATCATTATAATTTTGAAGCTTTAAATATACCAAAGGATCATCCAGCTAGAAGTGAGCAAGATACATTCTATATTAATGATAATATAGTTTTAAGAACTCAAACTTCACCAATACAAATTAGAACAATGGAAAATCAAGAACCACCAATAAAGATGATATCTCCTGGTAAGGTTTATAGATCAGATGCTGTAGATGCTACACATTCACCAATATTTTATCAAATGGAAGGATTAGTAATTGATAAAGGGGTTACTTTTGCAGATTTAAAAGGAACTTTAGAGTTGTTTGCTAAAAAGATGTTTGGAGATACGGTTGTAACTAAATTTAGACCACACCATTTTCCATTTACTGAACCATCAGCTGAAATGGATGCAACTTGTTTTGTTTGTGAAGGAAAAGGATGCAGAGTTTGTAAGGGAAGCGGTTGGATTGAAATTTTAGGTTGTGGAATGGTACATCCTAACGTTTTAAGAAATTGTGGAATAGATCCTGAAGTTTACAGTGGATTTGCTTTTGGATTTGGTGTAGATAGAATGGTTATGCTTAAGTATGGTATTGATGATATAAGAGCATTATACGAAAGTGATATGAGATTTTTAAATCAGTTTTAATTAGGAGGTAAATAAAATGAAAATACCATATAGTTGGTTAAAGGACTACGCTGAAGTTAACGTAGATCCACATACATTAGGAGATAAATTAACTCTTTCGGGTTCAGCTTTAGAAGAGGTTATAATACAAGGAGATAACATAAAAAATGTTGTTACTTGCAAGATTAAGAAGATAGAAAAACATCCAGATGCTGATAGATTAAATGTTTGTCAAGTTGATATAGGTACAGAAGAAATACAAATAGTTACAGCAGCAACTAACATGAAAGAGCAAGATATAGTACCAGTAGCTTTACATAAGTCTATTTTAGCTGATGGAACTGAAATAAAAAAGGGTAAAATGAGAGGGGTAGTTTCTAATGGAATGTTCTGTTCTGAAGAGGAATTAGGAATAGCTGGAGATGAGCCTGTTCATGGATTAATGATTTTACCTGCTGATGCTCCTATAGGAATGGATATTAAAGAATATTTAGGATTAAATAAGGCTATATTAGATTTTGAGATAACATCTAATAGACCAGATTGTTTAAGTATTGTTGGTATGGCTAGAGAAACTGCTGCAACATTAAGAACATCTTATAAAATGCCAAACTTCAATTACGAAGCTAAATGTTCATCAAACATTAATGATGAATTAAAAGTGGAAGTTAAAGATGAATTATGTAGAAGATATATGGCTAAGGGTGTAAAAAATGTTAAGGTTAAGCCATCACCAGGATGGATGCAAGAAAGACTTTTAGAAGCTGGAGTTAGACCTATAAATAATATAGTTGACATAACTAACTTTGTAATGTTAGAACTTGGTCAACCAATGCACGCATTTGATGCAAGACAAATAGAAAGCAAAACAATAGTTGTTGAAAGAGCTTTAGATGGTGAGAAGTTTACAACTTTAGATGGTGAGAAGTTTACAACTTTAGATGAAATAGAAAGAGAATTAGATTCAAGTATATTAATGATAAAAGATGGTTCTAAATCTGTTGCCATAGCTGGAATAATGGGTGGATTAAATTCAGAAATTCAAGATGATACTACAGAAGTAATATTTGAATCTGCAAACTTTGAAGGAACTAATATAAGAGTTAGCTCTAAAAAGTTAAACTTAAGATCAGAAAGTTCTTCAAGATTTGATAAAGATATAGATCCAAACTTAGCTAAACTTGCAATAGATAGAGCTTGTGCATTAATTTGTGAATTAGGTTGCGGTGAAGTTATGGAAGGAACTATAGATGTTTATAATTCTGTAAAAGAAGAAAGCTCTATAACTGTAGATTCTAAATGGATAAATAAATTCTTAGGTACAGATATATCTAAGGAAGAAATGAAGGAAGCTTTAGATTCATTAGATTTAAAAACAAAATTAAATGGTGATGATTTAAATATAACTATTCCAACATTTAGAATTGATATTGCTATAAAAGAAGATATAGCCGAAGAAGTTGCTAGAATATATGGATATGATAAAATACCAACTACTATATTTAAGGTTGCAACTGAAAGAGAACCTAAATATAAGAATGATATATTAACTGATGTAGTTATTGAAACAATGATAGGAAGTGGCGTAAACCAATCAATAAGCTATTCATTTGTATCACCTAAGGTATTTGATAAGGTAAATATACCAGCAGATAGTAAATTAAGAAATGTAGTTAAAATTAAAAATCCTTTAGGTGAAGATTATAGTGTTATGAGAACAACTACTTTACCTTCAATAATGGAATCTTTAGGAAGAAATTATTCAAGAAATAATGATTATGTAAGATTATTTGAAATTGGTAGAACTTATATTCCAAATGAAGATCAAACTAAATTACCAACAGAAAAGAATGTTTTAACTATTGGTATTTATGGTGATTGTGATTATTTAGACCTTAAGGGAATAGTTGAAAATGTAGTTGATGGATTAGGAATAACTAAGGCTAAATATGTTAGAGAAAGTGAAAATCCAAGCTATCATCCAGGTAAAACAGCTGCTCTTATGGTAAGAAATAAGAAAGTTGGTGTATTTGGTGAAATACATCCAGATGTAACTGAAAACTATGGAATAGATGTTGATTGTTATGTTGCAGAACTTGATTTAGATGCTTTATTTGAAGTTTCAAGTACTACAAAAACATATAAGCCTCTTCCAAAATTCCCAGCGGTAACAAGAGATATAGCTTTATTATGTGATGATTCTATATTAGTTGCTGAAATAGAAGAAACTATAAGAAAAGCAGGTGGAAACTTAGTAGAAAAAGTTCAATTATTTGATATCTACAAAGGTGCACAAATACCAGAAGGTAAAAAGTCAATAGCTTATGCAATTGCATATAGAGATGAAAAGAAAACTTTAGAAGATAAAGATATAGCTAAGGTTCATGATAAGATTCTTAAAGCTTTAGAGCATAAATTAGGTGCTGTTTTAAGATAATATTTTAATTTAAAAGGAAGCCAAATATTGGCTTCCTTTTAAATTATTATTAATGATTTTTTTAATAAATATAGTGGATGATATGAAAGTTTGGATTTCCTTAATCCAGGATAGCCACAATCTTCTTCTCTATTAATATATTTTGTACTTCTAAATTCCTTGTTTATAAACTCTCTGTTTATAAATGCATAAATTCCCTTATATTTAATATCACATCTTTCAATATGAATTATTGCAGTATCATTAAGAATTTCACCAATTGAAAAACCAGCAAGGTTATTATTCACATATACTGCTATAGTTTTTAAATTTAAAAAATCTAAACTATAAAGCAAGTTTGTTATTTCTTTAGTTTCGCAAAGTAATTCTTCACAAAGTATATTTTTATTTTTATGCCATTTTTTTAATAAATTTAAACAATCTAATATAGATTTTTCATCATTTATTGATTTAATAGTATAATTGTAAGAATTAATAAATGAATTATAATGATTTTTCTTTTTATGGTATTTTTCACCAGATAAATTTAATAATTTATCTGTAGAATAAATATATTCAAAATTATCCCTATCTTGAGTTATTTTAAAACTTAAGTCAGTATAATTTTGCAAATCATTAATAAAATTATCCTCAATATCCCCAAAAAGATAGATGTTGTTATTAGTTGATAATTTTTTTAAAGCAAATATTAAATTATTTAATTTATCTTTTTCATAGCCTAAAGGCATCATGAAAAATTCTCCATTCTTAGTTTCTTTTTTTATTATTAAGCAATTATTTATAATAGAATATTCAACTTTGCAAAAATCTTTCCATAAATAAAGAGTTGTAAAAGAATATTCATAGGATTTATTATTAATTTTGCATAAATATTTTTCAAATAGATACCTATCATTTAAATCAATGGTTTTAAAGTACTCCAATTTATCATCTCCTAGTTAATAAGAAAGAAAAACTATATATAATATTTTATTTTTAGTATTAAAAGATGTGTATAATAAAATGTATTAAAAGAAATTCTGTAATTAATTTTAACTATAAGAATATAATTTTATGAATAATAAATTTATGAAAGGTTAAGTAAAATGAAATTACGAAATTTGCTCTTAGATTTATCAAAAGATGATATATTAAAATTAATATCTATTCAAGATAAAACTATTATTAAGTCTCTTGAACTAGAAGATTTAATAAAGGTAAGTGGAAGTTATAAATTGATGGGAATGAATATTGACTTTAATGGAACAATGAGTATTAATAGCTTTAAAAATAATATTATTTTTATAACTATTAATAATTTTAAGATATCTAATAAAGCAACAAGTAATCCATTAGTTAAAGGGTCATTAGCAATTTTGAGAAAATCAATTAATGATATTGAAGGAATGAGTTTAAAAAATAAGGAACTTACTATTGATATAGAAAAGATAGTAAAAGTATATTGTACAGATACCTATGGAATAAAACTTGAAAAATTAGATATTAGTACATTAACAACTAAAAATGGAGTATTAGAATTTGGAATAAATTTATTAGAATTAAATTTAAATAATTTGAAGGTACAAAATTAATGAATTAAAGATTATATTTTTTATTATTTTTTAATAATAAATATAATCTTTTTTTGTTAAGAAATATAATGAATAAGTCTAATATCTTTAATATTAAAGATTCATATGATATTATTACCATGTAACTGATTTATTTGAAATATTAAGAAAATATTATACAAAAAGTTTACAATAATAAATTTTATAAATAATATATTTATTTAGGAAATATTTTGAGAAAGTATTCCATTTTTTTCTTTTAGTAAGATAAATAATTTTTGGGATAAATGGAGAATATAAAATATGTATCGATAAGAAGTGGATGTGATATATATGAAGTTTTTAAAATTTATGCTTATATTTATTCCAATTAGTATTATAGGAAAGTTTATGCACTTTTCACCAGCAGTTATGTTTATATTAGCAGCTCTTTCTATTATACCATTAGCTGGATTAATGGGAGAAGGTACAGAAGAAATTTCTTTTTATGCTGGACCTAAAATAGGGGGCTTTTTAAATGCAACATTTGGTAATGCTACAGAATTAATAATTTCATTTTTTGCTTTAAAACAAGGGTTGTTTGAAGTTGTAAAATCATCAATAGCTGGATCTATTATAGGCAATATTTTATTAGTATTAGGTGCAAGTATGCTATGTGGAGGAATAAAGCATAAAACTCAAAAATTTAATAAAAATGTAGTTGAAGTTACTTCAAGTATGCTTTTATTTGCAGTTATAGGATTGTGTATACCTGCTGTGTTTACACATACTTTTCCTAGTGAATTATTGAATACTAAATATGAAAACTTGAATCTTGCAGTATCAATAATAATGTTTATATTATATATTTTAAGTTTGATTTTTTCATTTTTTACTCATAAGGAGCTTTATGCAGTTAAATATGAAGAAGAGGAAGAAGAAGCAAAATGGTCTTTAAAAAAGGCAATCATAATTTTAATTATAGCAACTATATTTATTGCTATAGAAAGTGAACTTTTAGTAGATGGTGTGGAAGGTATTACTTCAAGGCTTGGGTTAAGTGAAATTTTTGTTGGTATTATTGTTATTCCAATAATAGGTAATGCCGCTGAACATACTACAGCAATTGCAATGGCTTTAAAAAATAAAATGGATGTTGCAATAGAAATTGCAATAGGATCAAGTTTGCAAATAATATTATTTGTTGCTCCTATTCTTGTATTTTTAAGTTTATTATTTACACCAATGACTATTATATTTAATCAATTTGAATTAATAGCTTTAATAGTAACTGTATTAATAGCAAATAAGGTTGCTGCAGATGGAGAGTCTAATTGGTTAGAAGGATCTCAGTTAGTTGCAGTATATTTAATAATTGCAGCAGGATTTTTTATTTTATAATATATAAATAAATATTAAGTTTATAATGGAAATTACTCCTTTAATTTTATAGTATCATGATATATAAATGTGAACAAAATAATCATTGTAGAGTTTATAATCTGCAAAATCATATTTTTATATATTGGAGGATAAAATTATGAGTGAAAAACATGATTGTTGTTGTAGCAGTCAACAAGAAAAAGAAAAGAAAGCAAATAATTGCGAATGTAAACATAGAAAAAATAATAAAGCTCAAAATATAAAAGAAAATTATTAAAAATAAAAATAGCTAGTATATTAAATATATTAGCTATTTTTATTTTTAAAATTATATTATATAAATAATACTGGAAAAATGGGATTATATGAATTAAAATAGCTATATATTATACATAAATAAGGTGAGATATAAATGGAAGAATTAAAAAGAACGTTAGAAGAAGTATTTAAAAGTGAAATTATAAAGATAGTAATAAGCAACAAAGTTAAAAAAGATGAAAAATACAATAAAATTGCTATAAATTTAAAAGAAAATAATAAAAATAAGTTTTATCAAATAGAAAAATTTACAGATAAGCAAGTATTTCATGAAAATATAAAAATAAATGAAATAAGTGACAAAGTAGGTGAATTAATATTTGGTAACTACAAACAAATGACAGCTTGGTCTAATAATGAAATATTTGATTTAAAGATATCTAAAAAAGGAAAGATATTTTTAGGGAAAAAGAAAAATGATAATTCTAAGATTGTTGCTAAGGGTCATAATAAAGAAAAAAATTATATATTAAAAGAAGGTATGATAATAGAACCTCTTATAGATTTAGGAGTATTCACTAAGGAAGGTAAAGTAGTTAATTCTAAATATGATAAATATAAGCAAATTAATAGATTCATTGAAATAATAGATGATGAAATTAAAAAGAATGATTATAAGGAATTAACTATTTTAGATTTTGGATGTGGTAAATCTTATTTAACATTTGTTTTATATTATTACTTTGTAAAAATTAAAAATATAAATGTAAAAATGATAGGATTAGATTTAAAAGAAGATGTAATAAAGAAATGTAATGATATTGCTAAAAGATATAATTATGAAAACTTACATTTTGAATTAGGAGATATTAACGGATTTAAATATAACAATAAGGTAGATATGGTTATTACTTTACATGCATGTGATACAGCTACAGATTATGCTTTATATAATGCAATTAAGTGGAATAGTAAAATGATATTTTCAGTTCCTTGTTGCCAACATGAATTTAATTCTCAAATGAAGGCAAATGAACTTTCAATCTTAACTAAATATGGAATAGTTCAAGAAAGAGTTGCTGCATTAATGACTGATAGTGTAAGAGCTAATTTATTAGAGTGTGTGGGGTATAAAACACAACTTTTAGAATTTATTGATATTGCACATTCTCCTAAAAATATACTTATAAGAGCTTCTAAAAATAACATATCAAAAGAGAAGAAAGAAAAATCATTAAATGAAGTTAATAATTTAATTAGAACATTTAATTTTAATCCAACATTATATAATTTATTAAAAAATGATAATTTAATTTAAGTGTATATAAAAGCAGTAAATTTAGTGTAAATGATATGCTCCCTTTACAGTAATGACAGTTTTATTATTTTAACTGTCTACTATAAAGGGAGAATATCATTATGATACTTAATCATGATTTTTTATTTTTAAATATTAGTTTTAAATTCATAAGTAATTACATAATAATAAAGTACAAGCAATTAATGGTATGGGAGATAAATTAGTAATAAATGAGTTTTGATAATGAGAAAAATAAAAATTATTTTATTATAGTAATTATATTTATTATTATTTGTATTTATGGAGTATTTTCAATATATTTTATTAAACATTTTTATTTTGGAACATATATTAATGAAATTAATGTTTCTTGTAAAACTGTAAAAGAAGCAAATGAATTGCTATTAAAAGAATCATACAATTATACTATCAAATTAGAAGAAAGAAATGATGTAACAGAATATATTAAAGGTAGTAATATAAATTTTGAATATAAAGGAAGTAAAGAAACAGAAGAAATAAAAACAAGTCAAAATCCATTTCTTTGGATTGTAAATATTTTTTCTAATAATAAATATATAATTAATGAAGTTTATTCTTTTGATAGAAATTTATTAAAAGAAGAACTTGAAAAACTTAATTGCTTTAATAGTGAAGATATTGTTGAACCAATAGATGCTTGCTTAAAATATGAAGATGGAGAATTTAAAATAATTAAAGAGGTATATGGAAATAAGATCAATGAAGAATTTCTTTATGCATACTTATTAAACTCTATACTTTTAGGGGAAAGGTGTATTAATTTAGATGAAATTAATGCTTATGAAAATCCTAAATTTACATCAGAAAGCGAAAAGGTTATTAAAGCTCAAAATGAACTAAATAAATATGTAAGTTCAGAAATATATTACATATTTGATAATGAAATAGAAGTTTTAGATTCAAGTATAATAAATACGTGGCTAGAAGTTGATTCAACAATGAATGTAGTAATTAATGAAGAAAAGATTAAAGAATATATAAAAACATTAGGCATTAAATATGATACTTATGGAAAAACTAGAAGTTTCAAATCAACCACTGGAAAAAATATAAATGTACCAGGTGGAAATTATGGTTGGAGAATTGATAGAACAAAGGAAAAAGAAGCTATAATTGAAAATATAAAAAGCGGAGAAATAATAAAAAAGGAACCTATTTATTTGCAAACTGCATTAGGAAATCATGAAAATGATATTGGAAATACTTATGTTGAAATAAATTTAACTAATCAATATTTATGGTTTTATAAAAGTGGTAAAATAATAACTCAAGGAGATGTTGTTACTGGTAATGTTAGCAGAGGTAATGCAACCCCACAAGGGACATATACTTTAAATTACAAACAAAAAAATGCAACTTTAAGGGGCGATAATTATAATTCTGATGTTAAGTACTGGATGCCATTTAATATGAATATTGGAATACATGATGCAAGTTGGAGAAATAGTTTTGGAGGAAATATATACCAAGCATCAGGAAGTCATGGTTGTGTTAATGCTCCAGAATATCTTGCAAAAAAGATATTTGAAAATATAGAACCTGGAACTCCAATTATATGTTATAAAGATGAATAATTTATATTAAGGTAAAAAGAAATATTATATTTTTAAGTGAAGTTAGACAAACATTTAAAAGTAATATTTCTTTTTTATAATAAATTTTTTGTAATAATCAATTGGGAGACATAATATATTTTTTATAAAGAGGTGTTTAGTATGAATAATAAAATTGAAACTATTATATTAAGACTTTCAAAAGAAAATGAAAAAATATTAAAGGAAAAAGCAACTAAACAAAATGTTACTATAGAAGAGTATATTAAAAAGGTATGTATTTATGATCCTTGGTTAAAAGAATATGAGGGGTAAGTAAAATGATTGATTTTTTATATAATAATATGGAGCATAAGCTATTTATTATATTATATAGTATTTTAATTATTTATGGATTTTATTTAGTATTAAAAGAAAAAAGTGATATTGAAAGAAATATAAAAGAAAAAATTAATAAGAGATATAAAACTGAAATTACTTTAAATGTTGATAAAGAAGAAAAATATATGTTAAGGAATTTAGCGTGTGATTATGGATATTCTAGTATAGAAGAGTTTATAGTTTCAATTTTGAATAATGAAATTAATAGAGAAGAGGATTATAGTAATGAAAATTAATATTATATTATTTAATAATTATTATTAGTTGATACTAATAAAATAATATAGTATAGTTATAGTATTGAAATTGAATTATTGGAGGATTTAAAATGTTAAACATAGGATGTCACTTATCTACTTCAAAAGGATTTAAGAATATGGGAAAAGAGGCTTTATCTATAGGAGCTAATACTTTTCAATTTTTTACTCGTAATCCTAGAGGTGGAAAAGCTAAAGATATAGACGCAAAAGATGTTAATGAACTTTTAGAAATTATGAAAAAAAATAATTTTGCTACTATTTTAGCACATGCACCATATACTTTAAATGGGTGTTCAGCTGATGAAAATACGAGAAAATTTGCAATTGAAATGATGGCAGATGATTTAGTAAGAATGGAATATCTTCCAAACAACTTTTATAATTTTCACCCAGGAAGTCATGTAAAGCAAGGGGTAGATATTGGAATAGATTTTATAGCTCAAATGTTAAATACAGTTCTTAAACCAGAACAAACTACAACTGTTTTATTAGAAACTATGGCTGGAAAGGGAACTGAAATAGGAAGAAGTTTTGAAGAGATAGCTCAAATAATTGAAAAGGTTGAATTAAAGGATCATTTAGGAGTTTGTTTAGATACATGTCATATTTACGATGCAGGTTATGATATAGTAAATGATTTAGATGGTGTCTTAGAAGAATTTGATAAAATAATAGGTATTGATAAACTTAAAGCTATACATTTAAATGATAGCAAAAATCCATTTAATAGTCATAAAGATAGGCATGAAAAAATTGGAGAAGGAAGTTTAGGGCTTAAAGCAATAAGTAATATTATAAATCATCCAAAATTAAAACACTTGCCATTTTTCTTAGAAACGCCTAATGAACTTGATGGATATAAGAACGAAATAGAAATTTTAAGAAAAGAATATATAGAATAGTAAGTTAAATAAGGGGATATCGCATTAAGAATAAATACTACAATGTATTGTGTTGATTTTTATTTTTTAAAATAATATATTGTGTATAAAAGTTTTAGTGCGACATCTCCTTATTTTTTTTACTTTATAAATAAAACCATGTTTTGAATAATATATATTATATAAAGGGTCAATAATAATAGTGAGGTGATTTTTTTATGAATGAAAAAGAGATAAAGGAAACCAAGGCAATAAAAGTATTATTTCAAAAATTATTAAATGATAGTTATAAACAAAAAGAGTATAGGGAAATATATACAATTGATATATTACCAAGGACTGTTAAAAATATAGAAAAATATAGTGATTTTGAAAAGAATATATTAAATAAGAATAGTTATAATGTATTGAATAAATTTATTTTAGCATTAAGTAAACTATATTTATATGATAATAAAATATTTAAGCTTTCTCATGATGATGAAGAAAGTTTATCCTTTCAAGAATATCATAATGATATAAATAGATATATTGATGATTGTATATATAATCTATCAATACCATCTAAAAGAATGGATTTAATTTTTGATGAATTAAAAATTGGGATGGAAATAAGTAATTGGACTATTAAAGTAATGGATTTTGGGTGCACTGAATTAAGATTTGTAATAGATATATTTAAATCAGAAGGATTATTTATAAGAAGACCTTTCTTTTAATTTTTACTTTTTATAATATGTATTAAAAATATATTCATCTTAGAATATAAAAAAAGAGTATATAAATTTGTGTAAAATATAAATTTATATACTCTTAATAAACCTAACATTAAATATTTTAAAATTTGCTCTATCTATTTTTATAATGCATAAGAAAAATCTATTTTATTACTCATTTCTTTTAATTTTTTCATACTTACTCCAAGATATCTCATAGTTGTTTTTATATCAGAGTGATTTAGAACATGTCTTACTAATTCTATATCATGTCCTGATTCCTCATACAAGGTATGTGCAAATAATTTTCTAAATGAGTGAGTTCCAATATTTTTATATCCTAAGTAATCAGTTATTATTTTTAATTGTTGTTGCATATTTCTAACTTTATTTGGATAAATAAAATCATCTTTATCTAAATTATTATTAACTGCATATTCTAAAAGTTTATTATACATAGCATCATTTAAATCCCTATTTTGCCATTTGCCTGTTTTGATTTCTTTTATAGCAAACTTACTTCTGTTAAAATCTGAAACTTTTAAATTAACTATATCTGATGCTCTGAAACCAAGAGTTGCTTGAAGTGCTAATGCAAAAGCTAAAGGTTGATTTGATCTAAACTTTTTTTCTCTTCCTGTTTTTTTATCGGTATAAGTAAATCCTTCCTTACATAATTTAATAATTTCTTCATACTCTTCAATTTCTAATGGCCTAGTTGCTTTATAATTCTTTTTTTTACCCTCTTCTTTTATAATTTCATCTTTTGAATGTTCTTTTTTATCATTTAAAATTGCTCCATCTGTTTTTTGAAGAATTTTTTTAGAAATTTCATTTGCTCCCTCTGTTTTTGCGTTGATTTCTTGAATTTTTTCGGTAAACTCATTTTTATTTTCATATGCTCTCATTTTTTTATAAAATTCATAGAATTTCATCATATCAAGCATTTCATCATTTAAATCCATTTAAAATTTCCTTTCTTGTACAAATCGATTTTGATTAAAAATAAAACTGCGTATTTTATTTTTAAAAACTGCGTTTTTTATATTTTATTAAAATAATAATATCATTAAAACGGCTTAAAATCAAGGTTTTAATAAAAACTGCGTAGTTTCGGGAAACTACGCAGTTTTTATAAGGAAATATTTACATTAAATTTTGTGGAAAATTAAAATTTTATATGATATAATATTAATACTAAATTAACCAAAGATAACTAGGTTAACTTTAGTTAACTTAGTATTAATAATGAAAGAGGTTTAAAAATGGATAAAATCAATGAAAATATAGAAAAGATTAAAGAAAATGAAGAAAAAATTGAAATGAATCAACCTGTAAATGTAGTAGAAGATAAAATAGAAACAAAAGGACTTAAATTAAAAAAGTCTACCAAAGATAGATTAAATATGCTACAAAGTAACTTCGATGATGCTGAAAGTATGATTGTTACTTTATTAAATCAATATGATAACTTTAAAATAGAAAGCAGTGAAAAATTTAGTGATAGAAAAGGGGAAATTGATAGATTTAATTTCTTAATAGATTCTTTAAAAGGATGTTTTGTTAACTCCTTAGAAATGGCAACATATTTAGAAGATAAATATGCTGTAAAATTAAAAAATGAAATGAAAAAAAAGGATAAAATTATTTCTATTCTTCAAGAGGAAAATACAGAATTAAAAAGGAAAAATAAAGAAAATGATGAAGGGATCAATCAAAAAAATAAGGAGTTAAATGATGTAAAGGATAGCTTTTCACGTGTTAATATAGCACTTACAACAGTGGAAAAAGAATTAAAAGAAAAATCAGATATAATTCAAAATTTACAAAGGCATATAAATTCATTAACAGAAATATCACATGATAATAAAAGAATTAATAATGAAAATGATAAATTAAAAGATGAAATAAAAGAATTAAAGGAAAAGTTAACTAATGAAAGTATAAACTATGAAAAAGTTAACTATCTTAAAAGTGAAAATGAAAGATTTAAAAATGAAATAATTAATTTAACTGAAGAAAAGAAAGAATATAAAAAATATAGTAATAGCTTAAATGAAAGAATTCAGGAAGTGTTATTAAATAAATCAATTGAAATTGCTAAAATAAATGAAGAAAAGAATAATTTGATTAGAGAAATTGAAAGTAAAAAAGAAATTGAACTAAAAAATGCTAATGATATTATCAATTCTTTAAAAGATGAAATTTTTGAGTTAAAATTAAATTTAAATAAAATTAATTTTGATGCAAATAAGTAAATTATATGTAGTATTAACTATAGGGCATATTCCCTATAGTTTTTTTATTATACTTGATAAACGTAACTCTCCATTTTCTAATGTTCTTATAAACAATTTATAATTAGTTTTTTGAAAATCATTAATTATTGTAAGGTTTTCTTTTAATAATATTGGAGTTATAGAAAAAAATGTATTATCACATTTTGCTACAATAGAAATAGAACCTTCATAATCTGTAAAATATAAATAAATATCACTTAAGTCTATTGTAATAGAATTTGATGAATTTATAGTAAATGGACATGTAAACTCTTCTTTATTTTTAGTATTTTTAATTATTACTTCTATGAAATCATAATCGTTATAATCCTTTTTAGAAAAAATTAAAGTTACTTTGTTATTTTTATTTATAAAATTTTTTAAGCTTAACTTTCTTGAATAGCATGTAATTTTTGATAATGTATTTAATTCCATTAAAGCCTTCTCCTAAAAATTTATTATTAACTAATTTATGCAAAAAGAGAAAAATAGACATAAATTTTTTAAAATATTCTTATAATATTTTAAAAAATAAGGATAATACTATTACTGAAAATAATTGAAGGGAGTGATAGATTAGTGTCAATGGCTCTTATTACAGCATTAATTTCAGCAGGCGGATTGGTTTTAGGATCAGTAATTGGAGCAGTATGTAGTTTTTTTGTTAATAAGGTTTCGATGCATGAACAAATGAAACTTCAACATGAAAATTTAATGTATCAGGAAAGTTGTAATGCTAAGGAAAAGTATACTAATGCAAATATAATAAGATTAGATTTTTGTAATGCAATTTATCAAAGCATAAGAGCAATTCAAAGTGATGATATAAATTTTGTTACACATTCCATACCAATTTATAAAGAGTATCATAAAATAATTGCATCTTTAGGTGATGAATACTCATTAAAGCAATTAAGTTATATTTATCAATTTTATAATGTTTTAGAAATTAATTCAAAAATAATAGAAAATACAAAATACAATGATTTTAATGAAAAGATGAAAGTTCAAAATGCATTTAAAAATATTTTAATCAAGGTTTATGGGGAAAATTATATTAAACTATTATCTAAGGATATAAATTATGTAACTTTTGAAGAATTATATTGTGATAAAAATATGAAGAGTGGATATAGAAATATATTTAAGTCTTTAGATATGATTTGTCTTAGATGTTTTGAACAAAAGACTATTAAGTAAATAAGTTCAATTCAAAAAGTAATTTACTTAATAGTATTTTTGATTTATTACTTTAGCATATTAATCATTAAATCTAAGGTGTTTTTAGTTTTTTCTAAGTTATGGATATAATCGGCAATATGATGTTTATAATAATAAATTCCTTCGTCAGTTATTGAATAAATTTTTTTGCTTCTTTTATTTAAAAATTCATCTCCAGTCCATTTACTAATAACATAGCCTTTACTTTCTAAATCATAGAATGTTTCATAAATGGTGCTTGAAGATACTGGAAAAGGTAAACTTGCACTTTGAAAAACTTCTCTAAATTTTTCAAGAACTTTATTTCCAAACATAACTTCTCCTTGTGATAGTTCTTTTAATATATAAAATGAATATAACATTTTAGTATTTACCACATTTCTTGGAGCAACTAATCTATTTCTATTAGAGTTCATATAAATTCACATCCTTTAAAATATTTCATCTCCCTTAATTATATTGATATATAATTAAAAGTTTATATATTTATGATAACAAATATTATAAGTAGTGTCTAATTATAAAAAGAATATTACAAAATTCAGAACAATAAAATGTAAAATTGAATACTATATATTAAAGTACCAATGATAGGAGATGATAAACATGTCAAAGAAGTGTTGTGGAAGCAATTGTTGTGGTAGAAATAATTGTTGCTGCCAATCTTGTTGCAATCAATGTTGTAATAGATACTGTAACTATTGTAATAATTGTGGCTATGGATGTGGTGGTTACGGAGGCTTTGGAAACTGTGGAGGCTACGGTGGATATGGAGGCTTCGGCGGCTGTGGCGGCGGCTGGACATGGTGGATAATTATACTATTATTCTTCTTTGGAGGATGTTGGTAAATTATAATTAAGTGTGCTAAAAAGTGTACTTGCTTTTTAGTGCACTTTTTTATTTGAGATAAATTAATTTTTTATATTTGGGAAAACTATTTTTGAAAGAAACCCTAGGAGTGTTGTTATATGCAGAAAAATATAGTTTTATTTAGTTTAATTGTAACTATAATAATAGTTTTAAATTGCAATTTAGTATATTCAGAGCCAATTAAGGATAATATTGATGAAAATATTAAAAAGGAAAATATAGGTCCATATCCAACATTAGATGATTTAAAAAAAGAATTAAAGGAGGAAAGACATAATGTTGATCAACAAAGATTAGATGAAATAAGAAAAAAAGAAGAAGAAAAAAAAGCACTTGAAAGCGAAGAGGATAAAGAAAATAATGAACAGATAAAGGATGAAAGTGATAATAAAAATAAAAAGGCCGAAAATGAATTAATTCCTAAGTTTATAGTTAGATTAAGAGGACAACATTCTAATAAATATTTATGTAGTTATAATTTTACTATAGTAAATGAAAATACATCAAGTGAACTTACTAATGTTAAATATGATGATTATAAGGTTTTATTAAAGAAACCATCATTAAAGGTTAGACCTGGAGAAATGATTAATTTTGAATTTAGTGAACCACCTAAGAAAATTCGTGCATTTATATGGAACGATGAAATTACTGAATTAAATATGACTAGAGGAAGCATAAAAGTTCCTGATTATGATAAAAAGTTAGTAGTTGGTATTGAGGGAACTTATAAAAATGGGAAAATACTTTATGCAGTAGTTTTAGATATAAGAGGTTAAATAAGAACAATGGAGGATGAATATTATGAATATTAAATATCAAGTTGGAAAAGATGATGAATTAAAATGTAGTAAAGAAGAGCAAGAAAATAATAAAGAAAATGAAGTTTTAGAAGAGGAAAAAGAAAAAAAAGAACAAGCAAAGCTTGAAGAAATAAAAGAACTTGGAAATACGAATATGAATTGTGTTGACCAAAGTATTCAAATTTTACCTATAATAGGTCAAATTGAAGGTCATGTTGTTTTACCACCTCAAACAAAAGCAACAAAATATGAACATATAATACCTCAATTAATTTCAATGGAGCAAAATGATAAAGTAAAAGGTGTATTAATTGTTTTGAATACAGTAGGTGGAGATGTTGAAGCTGGATTGGCAATATCAGAAATGATTTATTCATTATCAAAACCAACAGTGTCTATTGTAATAGGAGGAGGACATTCTATAGGAGTACCATTAGCTACATCTGCAGATTATTCTTTTATTACACCATCTGCTACAATGATAGTGCATCCTGTTAGGATGAATGGTTTTGTTATAGGGGTAGCTCAAACATTTCATTATTTTAAAAAAATGCAAGAAAGAATTAATAATTTTATAGTTAGAACTTCAAAAATTGATAAAGAAGAGTTAGAAAGAATGATGTTAAAACCAGATGAACTTTTAAATGATATGGGAACTATGCTTATTGGAGAGCAAGCTGTTGAATGTGGATTAATCGATAAGGTCGGCGGATTAAAAGATGCATTAGATAAATTAAATGAACTAATAAAAGAAAAAGAGAAATAGTATAATAAAAAGAAATTCCTTAATAGGAGTTTCTTTTTTCTTTGAAATATGTTTAAAATATTTATATATTATAATATAATAAAATTTTATAAATTTATGTTTTAATTACAGAGGTGATTTGATGGGAACGGGCAGTAAAAAAAGATCTAGCAAAAAGAAAAAGGATAATTCTTATCAAAAAAAGGGGGATATAAAAGCTATAGTTTATGTAGCAATAGGAGTATTGTTATGTTTTTCTACGTATACAGATTTAGCTGGAATTTTATCAATATTTACTAGAAAACTAATGTATCATTTTATAGGGATTATAGTTTATATTATACCAATTTATTTAATATATTTTGGGATAGATACAATAAAATCTAAAGGAACTATTAAATATTCTAGAAGATTTTTTAGTATTACATTAATAGCAATATTAATTTGGTTGTTTTTTAGCACAATTTCAATTAATTTTACTATAGGAGATAACATTAATAAAGGTTTTATAACTTCTATTAGAGTTATGAAATTTTCAGAAAATTATAATATACATGGTGGATTTTTAGGTTTTTTAATATCATATCCCTTAGCTAGATTAATGGGATATATAGGTTGTTACATATTGTATATTACGTTATTTGCAATAGGAAGTATATTACTTATGGATATTACGTTATATGATGTATATATTAAAATAAAGCTTTTAATTAAAGGTATTATTGGTGATGAAAAAATAAACAATCAAAATAAAAAAAATAATAAAAAATCTGAAAAAAGAGTTAATAGTGATACTATAGAAGTTGTTGTTCAAGATAATAATGAAAAGGAAGATTTTATTAAGGGAATAAATAATAAGATACAAATATTGGATTTTATGAAAAATTCAGAATTGAAGGATATTAATCCTCTTCAAGATTTTAAAATAGATGGAGATTTTTCTAATGAAGATAATCAAAAAGAAGAATCATTTAACATTAAAGTTCCTGATACTGAAAAAATAAATAAAAAGTTATCATATGAAGATAAAGAAGTTGTAACTAAAGAAATTGAAGATTCCTTAAATGAATCAAATGAAGTAGTAAAAAAGGAATATTCATTCCCAAAAATGGATTTGTTAAATATAAATTCTAAGTTGAAATTGAAAAATGAAGATAAAAAGGACTTAATAGATAATGCAAACAAGCTTGAAGAAACACTTTCTAACTTTGGAGTTGAAGCAAAAGTTGTACAAGTTACTAAAGGTCCTTCGGTTACAAGATTTGAATTACATCCAAGTCCAGGTGTTAAAGTTTCGAAAATAGTTAATTTACAAGATGACATTGCTTTAGGTTTAGCTGCAAATGGTGTTAGAATGGAAGCTCCAATTCCAGGAAAAGCTGCAATAGGAATAGAAGTTCCAAATAAAAAGCAATCTCCAGTATTTTTAAGAGAGGTATTAGATTCACAAGAGTTTACTAATACTTCTGAAAAATTAGCATTTGCATTAGGGAAAGATATTACAGGAAAATGTATAGTAGGTGATTTAAGCAAAATGCCACATATGTTAATTGCAGGGGCTACAGGTTCAGGAAAATCTGTATGTATAAATTCACTTATAATAAGTTTATTATATAAATACTCACCAGATGATGTTAAACTTCTTATGGTAGATCCAAAAGTTGTTGAATTAAGTGTATATAATGGAATACCACATTTATTAATACCGGTTGTTACAGAACCTAAAAAAGCAGCAGGAGCTTTAAATTGGGCTGTAAATGAAATGAATAAAAGATATAATTTATTTTCTCAAATGAAGGTAAAAAACATTGAATCATATAATAAGCTTTATGAAAAAGGAGAAATACAAGAAAAGCTTCCTTATATAGTTATTATTGTAGATGAACTTGCTGATTTAATGATGGCATGTCCAAATGATGTGGAAGATTATATTTGTAGATTAGCTCAAATGGCTAGAGCAGCTGGAATGCATTTAATTATTGCAACTCAAAGGCCTTCGGTAGATGTAATAACAGGAGTAATTAAAGCAAATATTCCATCAAGAGTATCATTTGCAGTTTCCTCAGGGACTGACTCAAGAACTATTTTAGATCAAGTTGGTGCAGAAAAACTTTTAGGAAGAGGAGACATGTTATATTATCCTATAGGTGAAAATAAACCAATAAGAGTTCAAGGTGCATTTATATCAGAAGAAGAAGTAGAAAATGTTGTTGATTTTATAAAAGGTTCAGAAGAAGAGGTTGATTATTCAGAAGATATTATAAATCATATTAATAGTGAATCAAATAATGAATCAAATGTTAACAATGATGATACAGATGAATTACTTGATGAAGCGATGAAACTAGTTATAGATTATCAACAAGCATCAACTTCATTTATTCAAAGAAAATTAAGAGTTGGGTTTAATAGAGCTTCTAGAATAATGGATGAATTAGAAGAACATGGCATAATATCAGAAAAAGATGGAAGTAAACCAAGACAAGTATTAGTTAGTAAAGAAGAAAAGTATTAGTTAGTAAAGAAGACAGGTATAATAAATAGCAATATAAAATACTTGTAAATATAACATAGTTAAATTAAAATAAGTATTATTATTTATACTTAGGAGGAACAAAGTTGAGTAAATATAAAGTTGGAATGGTTAGTTTAGGGTGCGATAAAAATAGAGTAGATTCTGAGTTAATTTTAGGAGCTATAAATAAGCACTATGAAATTACAAATGATGCTAAGGAAGCAGATATAATTATAGTTAATACATGTGGATTTATAGAAAGTGCAAAGCAAGAATCTATTGATACAATTTTAGAAATGGCAGAATACAAAAATAAATATAATTGTAAAATGTTAATTGCCACTGGATGTTTAACACAAAGATATGGTGATGAATTATTAGAGTTAATTCCTGAAATAGACATATTAATGGGTGTTAATGATTATATGAAACTACACAGATTGATATTAGATTTTATTAAAGAGCATAAAAGAATATCATCAGCAAGTTATACTGATGAAGGGGTTAATGAAGGTATTAGATTATTAACAACAAAACAACATACTGCATATGTAAGAATAGCTGAAGGATGTAATAATTTCTGTACTTATTGTATAATTCCAAAAATAAGAGGTAAATTTAGAAGTAGACTTGAAAAAAATATACTAGATGAAGTTAAGTTATTGGTTGATAATGGAGTAAAGGAAATTATATTAATTGCTCAAGATTTAACTGATTATGGTGTTGATATTTATGGAAAAAGAATGTTACATGATTTAGTTAGAAAAATTTCTTTAATTGAAGGTGTTCAATGGATTAGATTATTATATTGCTATCCAGAAGAAATAACTGATGAATTAATTGAAGAAATAGCTAACAATGATAAAGTAGTGAAATATTTAGATTTACCAATTCAACATATAAGTAGTAGCGTTTTAAAACAAATGGGAAGAAGAACTAATAAAGAAAATATAATTAGTAAGATAGAAACATTAAGAAATAAAGTTCCTAATATTGCATTAAGAACTTCACTAATAGTTGGATTCCCTAATGAAAGTGAACATGATTTTAATGAATTAGCAACTTTCTTAATCGACTATAAGCTTGAAAATGTAGGAGTATTTTCATATTCGCAAGAAGAAGATACACCTGCAGCAAAGATGGATGGTCAAATAGAAGAGGAAATTAAAATAGAGCGTAAAAACAAATTAATGTCAATTCAAAGAGATGTTGTTAAGGAGCAAATTAAATTGAAAATAGGAAATATTTATGATACTATTATAGATAGTAATAATGGTGAATATTTTATTGGAAGAAGTTACGAAATGGCTCCAGAAATTGATGGACTTATCTATATTAAAAAACATAAAGGGATAAATATTGGTGATATAATAAAAGTTAAGATTACGGATGTTATGGAGTACGATTTAATAGGAGAGATTTTTGATGAATTTAGCAAATAAATTGACAATGATGAGGATAATACTAGTTCCAATTTTTTTGATTTTTATTGCGGTAAAAGAAATTCCATATGGATCAATAATTGCAACTATTGTATTTATAGTTGCCTCAATAACTGACCAACTTGATGGATACATAGCTAGAAGCAGAAATCAAATAACTAATTTTGGAAAGTTTATGGATCCATTAGCTGATAAATTATTAGTTACAGCAGCATTAGTTTCTTTGTCAGAAATGCACTTAATATCAGGTTGGATAGTAGTAGTAATAATTGCAAGAGAATTTGCTGTTTCAGGATTAAGAACATTAGCTGCATCAGATGGAATAATTATAGCTGCAAGCTGGTGGGGAAAACTTAAAACAGTAACACAAATGGCTGCTATAATAACATTATTATTAAAAGTTAATATAGGAGTATCACAAGCTTCAATAGACTTTGTAAGTAATAATCGTTTTTTAAATGTATTTTTTACTTATGTTCCTAATATATTATTAATATTAGCAGTAATAGCAACTATTATTTCGGGTATAGATTATTTTATAAAAAATAAAGCAGCAATTTCTATGAAATAAGGTTTAATAATAAAATAATGTGGGTATAATTCAAAGAGTTCCTTCTATAATTTTGAAATATAGAAAGAACTCTTTTAAAATTGAAAAAAATATATGTTGACTAGAAAATAATAATATTCTATAATTAATACATAAGAACAAATGTTCATGAAAGGGTGATTATTTAATGGTAAATATCGATGAAAATAAATTAAAAGCAATAGAGAATGCAATGAGTCAAATTGAAAAGCAATTTGGTAAAGGCTCTATAATGAAGTTGGGTGAACATAGCACTTTAAATATTGATTCAATTTCTACTGGATGTCTTGATTTAGATATAGCGCTTGGAATTGGTGGAGTTCCAAGAGGAAGAATAATTGAAATATATGGACCAGAAAGTTCAGGTAAGACTACAGTTGCATTGCATGTTGCGGCAGAAGCACAAAAATTAGGAGGGGCTGTAGCATTTGTAGATGCAGAGCATGCATTAGATCCAAGTTATGCTAGAAATTTAGGAGTTGATACTGAAAATCTTATAGTTTCTCAACCAGATACAGGAGAGCAAGGTCTAGAAATTGCTGAAGCATTAGTTAGATCAGGAGCTATTGATGTTCTTGTAGTTGATTCAGTTGCTGCATTAGTACCAAGAGCAGAAATTGAAGGAGAAATGGGAGATTCTCATGTAGGTTTACAAGCTAGATTAATGTCACAAGCATTAAGAAAACTAACAGGAACAATTAATAAATCTAAATGTGTTGTTATATTTATTAATCAATTAAGAGAAAAAGTTGGTGTAATGTTTGGAAATCCTGAAACTACAACAGGTGGTAGAGCACTTAAATTCTATTCTAGTATAAGATTAGATGTAAGAAGAATAGATTCAATTAAGCAAGGTGATGAAATTGTTGGAAATAGAACAAGAGTAAAAGTAATGAAAAATAAGGTTGCACCTCCATTTAAACAAGCTGAATTTGACATAATGTATAATGAAGGAATATCAAGAAATGGAAATATAGTTGATGTTGGAGTTAAAGAAAATATTGTTCAAAAAAGTGGTGCATGGTTCTCTTATGGAGATATAAGATTAGGGCAAGGAAGAGAAAATGCTAAAAACTATTTAAAAGAAAACCCTGAAATTGCTTTAGAAATTGAAAATAAAATTAGAGCTAAATATGATTTACCAGTAATAGTTGATAATACTGTAAATAATAAAAAAGAAGAAAAATAATAAATATATTAATAGGATATGTATTTGTAAAAAAGTAAAAATACATATCCTTTTTAATATATATAAATAAAATGAGAGATACTATTAAAGTAATCATATGTATTGGTTTGTATATGCATAGGCATGACAACTAATCTTGACATATTTTTGTTTATAAGGTAAAATAATAACAAATACTGGTTTATCATATTCATAGTAACAGTGAGAATAATATGACACCTAGACGTTCTCTATTAAAATATAAATAGAGATTTATACGAGGAGGTGTTAGTTTGGAGATATTACCAATTATAATGGTTGATATTTTAGTATTAGTAGTATTCGGGTTTATCGTATACAAGGTTATACAAAGAGCCACAAAAAATAAGATTTTGTTTTTAGAAAATGAAGCAAAGGATTTAGTGGAGAAAGCTAAAAGGGAAGCAGAAGCAACTAAAAAGGAATCAATTTTAGAGGCTAAAGAAGAAGTTCACAAACTAAGAAATGATTTAGACAGGGATTCTCGTGAGAGAAGAAGTGAGATTCAAAGGCTTGAAAGAAGAATTCTTCAAAGGGAAGAATCTTTAGACAAAAAGAGTGACCTTTTAGAAAAGAAAGAAGAAACTATCAATAAAAGATTGCAAGAAATTGATCAAATGGAAGAAAACGTTCAGCAGTTATATGTTAAAAGAAGAGAAGAGTTAGAAAGAATATCTGCTTTAACTTCAGAAGAAGCTAAAGAAATTCTTCTTGGAGAAGTTAGAAAGGAAGTTTCTCATGATGCGGCTTTAATGATTAAAGATATTGAATCTAAAGCTAAGGAAGAGGCTGATAAAAAAGCTAGAGAAATTATAACAACTGCTATTCAAAGATGTGCAGCAGATCATGTATCTGAATCAACAGTGCATGTAGTTGCTTTACCAAATGATGAAATGAAGGGCAGAATTATTGGAAGAGAAGGTAGAAACATAAGAACACTCGAAACATTAACAGGAGTAGATTTAATTATTGATGATACTCCTGAAGCAGTTATTTTATCTAGCTTTGATCCGATAAGAAGAGAAGTAGCTAGAATAGCACTTGAAAAATTAATTGTAGATGGAAGAATACATCCAGCTAGAATTGAAGAAATGGTTGAGAGAGCCAAAAAAGATGTTGAAAATGATATTAAAGAAGAAGGCGAACAAGCAACTTTAGAAACAGGGGTACATGGTTTACATCCTGAAATTATAAGGCTTTTAGGAAGATTAAAGTATAGAACTAGCTATGGGCAAAATGTTTTAAAGCATTCTATAGAGGTTTCATACTTAGCAAGTGTAATGGCTTCAGAATTAGGTCTTGATGTTAATTTAGCTAAGAGAGCTGGTTTATTGCATGATATAGGTAAGGCAATAGATCAAGAGCAAGAAGGTCCTCATGCTTTAATAGGAGGAGATTTTGCTAAAAAGTATCATGAGTCAGCTTTAGTAGTAAATGCAATTTCTGCTCATCATGGTGATGTAGAAATGATGTCTATGGAAGCTGTATTAGTTCAAGCAGCTGATGCAATATCAGCAGCAAGACCTGGCGCAAGAAGAGAAACACTAGAAGCTTATATTAAGAGATTAGAGAAGCTTGAAGAAATTGCAAATTCTTATGAGGGCGTAGATAAGTCATATGCCATTCAAGCTGGAAGAGAAATTAGAATCATGGTTAAACCAGAACAATTAGACGATGCTGGTTCAGTGGAATTAGCTCGTAATTTAGCTAAAAGTGTTGAAGAACAATTAGAGTATCCAGGGCAAATTAAGATTAATGTAATTAGAGAAATAAGAGCAGTGGATTTTGCTAAATAAATAAAAAAATGCATTTTGTTTTATTACAAAGTGCATTTTTTATATTTTAATTTTTTTTATTTTTTAGAAGGAAATATAAGTCTTTTGTAGAATATATAATCATATAAGTAAATATAAGAATTTATTTGCAACTATATGTAAACGATTTTAAAAACAGGAGGTAGTAATACAAATGGAAGTATTAAAAGTATCAACAAAATCTAACCCAAATTCAGTAGCAGGTGCTCTTGCTGCAATAATTAAAGAAAAAAACATTGTAGAAATACAAGCAGTAGGTGCAGGTGCAATAAACCAAGCTGTGAAAGCAATAGCAATAGCAAGAGGCTTCGTGGCACCTAGTGGAAGAGATATCGTATGCGTACCTGCCTTTACTGATATAGAGATTGATGGTGAAGAAAGAACAGCAATAAAATTAATTGTACAACCTAGATAAAAAGTTATATTAAAAAAGTAATTTTAGTATTGAAATTATCTTAAGGAAAGTATATAATGTAACCGTTAGATATATAATATATTATACGTAAAGAGGTGTGTTTTAATGGTATCTAAAGAAGTAGTAGTAAACAATGGAACTGGTTTACATGCAAGACCAGCGACTTTATTAGTTAAGAAAGCTTCATCTTTCAAATCAGATGTAAGCATTGAATTTAACGGAAAGAAAGCTAACGTTAAGAGCTTAATTGGTGTTTTATCTTTAGGTGTTACTAAAGGAGCTAACATTACAGTTACAGCTAGCGGTGATGATGAAGCTTTAGCTGCAGAAGAAATTGCTAAATTAATAGAAACTTTAGAAGACTAAAACAAAAAAGTGCGTAAGCACTTTTTTTTATTTATTACGTATATTACAAAGTATTAATTTTTTTATTATTACTAGCAAAAATAAATAAAAATATGATATAATACGAATGATATTAAATTAATAATTATAAATATTCGGAGGTAAATAAATGACAAACTTATATAACTCACCGCTAAACTCTAGATATGCATCAAAAGAAATGAGCTTTATATTTTCTGATGATATGAAATTTTCAACTTGGAGAAAATTATGGGTTGCATTAGCAGAAGGTGAAAGATCATTAGGAATTAATATAACAGAAGAACAAATTAATGAATTAAAAGCTAATATAAATAATATAAATTATGATGAAGCAAGAAAAAGAGAAAAAGAAGTAAGACATGATGTTATGAGTCATGTATATGCATATGGATTACAATGTCCTAATGCTAAAGGAATAATACATTTAGGGGCTACTAGTTGTTATGTAGGAGATAATACAGATATAATAATAATGAGAGATGCATTATTATTAATAAAGAAAAAACTTATAACAGTATTAAATCACTTATCAAATTTTGCAATGAAATATAAAGATATGCCTACTTTAGGATTTACACATTTTCAACCTGCTCAATTAACTACTGTTGGAAAAAGAGCAACTTTATGGATGCAAGATTTAGTAATAGATATTGAAAATATTGATTTTGTATTAGCTAAATTAAAACTAAGGGGAGTTAAAGGAACAACTGGAACTCAAGCTAGTTTTATGAATTTATTTGAAGGTGATGAAGAAAAGATTAAATCTTTAGATACATATGTAGCTGAAAAAATGGGCTTTGAAAAAAGTTATGGAGTGACAGGTCAAACTTATCCTAGAAAAATTGATTCTATAATTTTAAATACTTTATCAGAAGTAGCACAAAGTGCTTATAAATTCAGCAATGATTTAAGATTATTACAAAGTATTAAAGAAATTGAAGAACCGTTTGAAAAACATCAAATAGGATCTTCTGCTATGGCATACAAGAGAAATCCAATGAGAAGTGAAAGAATGAGTTCTTTAGCAAGAACAGTTATAGTTAATGCATTAAATCCTGCTATTACAGCAGCTACACAATGGTTCGAAAGAACATTAGATGATTCAGCTAATAAAAGGATATCTGTTCCAGAAGCTTTTTTAGCTTTAGATGGAGTTTTAAATTTATATATTAATATAGCAGAAAGTATGGTTATTTATGATAAGGTGATTGCAAAACATGTTAATGAGGAACTTCCATTTATGGCTACTGAAAATATAATGATGGAATGCACTAAAAGAGGATGCGATAGACAAGAATTACATGAAAGAATTAGGGAGCATTCAATGGCTGCAGCAAAAAGAGTTAAAGGTGAAGGTTTAAGCAATGATTTAATTGAGAGAATTATGGCTGATGATTATTTTAAATTAACAAAGGAAGAAATTTTAGATATAATTGATCCATTAAAATTTATTGGAAGAGCTCCAAGTCAAGTTGTAGAATTTATTGATGAATATGTTACACCTATTATAGATGAAAATAAGGATGCATTAGAAATTAAAAGTGAAATAAATGTTTAGATAATAATTATCCATTTTAAGCTAATTTATAGCTTAAAATGGATTTTTTATATTTAAGATATGTTTAATTTATATTGTAATCTAATTAATTTTAATAACATATGCTATTAATAAATGATGTGTTGAGAGGGTTATATAGAAGTATGGATGATATTTATAAGTATCTATTAAAAAATTCAACTTTAAATGATTTAATTGAAGCTTGTTTAGAAAATAAAAATATTGCTATAATTATAAGCAATAATGAAATTGAAGATGTATTAATTTATTTAAAAAATTATATATTAAATAATATTACAACAGAAGAATTAAAGAAAAGAGTTAATGCTGTAAGTATAAATCATACTATTGATATGGTTAAAATTAAAAAGTTTAATATTTTAAATAGAGAAATTTCAAACAATAAAAAGAAGATAATGGAAATATTTTTATCCTTTATAAAAAAAGATAATGAAGGAAAATCATTAAATGATTTATATTCAATTACAAAAAAAAGTTTGGAGTTTAAAGATAAGGAATTTAAGTATTTTTGTGTATTAAATAAGTTTAAATTATTTACAGATAATAATAAAGAAGCAATTATTGAAAATATTCAAAAGTTATTTGAGGGTGAATATATAAATTTATTTATTAAATATAAGAAGTTTAATGGAAATAAGAAGTTTAATATTATAAATAAAGAATTAACTAATGAGGATATAGTTAAAGTAAAATTAAAGATGAGTGGTATATTAAACAACACTTTTGCATTTATTCCACCTATTTATTATAACAAATATACAAGTGATTTTGAAAGAGAAAATATTTACTACAAAAATTATAATGAAAATCAGCTATTGGAAGTTGTTAAAAGGATTAATTACAAACATAATAAAAAAATGCTAGATAAAATAACAGATATAAAATGGTATAAATTAAATGACATATTAAATCATAAAAGAATTTTAAATGAGAATAAAGAGATAAATAATGAATATTTAAGGCAACAAGAGATTATATACAAGCAATATATAGAAAACATAGAGAATTTAGCTTTGTTTTCAAATTCATTTGGATTTATAAAAAAAGTATTTAAAAATGAAGTTTTAGATGAAATAAACAATAGGATAACAAATGAAGAGGATTTATATAATTATATATCATATTTAAAGGAAACATTAAGTAGTTATGAAGAATATTTGGTAGTAGCTAGTAAAATAGAAATGTTAAATGACATACAAAGTGATATTTTAAATTATTGTTATGATAAAATTGATAATAAAAAAGACTTAGGTGAAATAATACAATTTATACCTAATTATTTTTTGTATAAAGAAATTGAAATTGATGAAATAGAAAATGAAATTGAAATTAACAATTATGAATCGATAGATAATAAAATAAACAATATTTATTTAGCTTTAAGTTCTTATAAAAATATTGCATTGCAAGTTTTACAAGAGTATAGCAATAAAACTACAAATGACTTTATAAAAGAAAATTCTATTGATATTTTTAGTTTGAATTATAAAGAAATTGTTGATAATAAATATAAAAAAGAAAATTATAAATTTTTATCTAAATTGTATCCAATAACAGTTATTTATGAAGAGGAATTTAAAGATAACAAAAAAGTGATAGAAAAAAATTTCGATATTGTTATAAAAAGCTCTGATTTTTTTATTTATAATGGAATTGATCAATATAAGAGTGAAGTTTTATGTAATGAAAGATTAGATAAAAAAATAACTACTTTACTTTCAAACTTGGGATATCGTATATTTGAAAATGAAAATAATAACTCAGTTTTATATGTATTAGGATGTAAATGCCAAGGAAGTATAAAAACATTATATATAAATAATGGAGAAAGCTTTAGTATTAATAACTTAATTGAATTATTAAATTTAATTGATAAAAATGGAAAAATAATTTATATATGGTATAGAAATTGGTGGCTAAATAAAGCTGAAGAAATTGATAGTTTACAAAAACAATTAAATAAATAGGCAGTTAATACTGCTTATTTATTTATAATGATTTTGCACTAATTTATATAAATATGATAAAATTAGTTAATGAATTATTAATCAAAGGAGAAAAAGATGAATTTAATAACAGTTGAAAATATAAAAAAAACTTATAGTGAGAAAGTACTATTAAATAATGTTTCATTTGGAATAAATGATGGAGATAAAATAGGGCTAATTGGATTAAATGGTAGCGGAAAATCTACATTATTAAAGATAATAACAGAAAGAGATGAATTTTTTGATGGAAGCATTACAAAAGGAAAGGGAGTAAGAGTAGAATACCTTTCACAAAATTCAAATTTTGATCCAAATGCAACAGTTTTAGAACAAGTATTTAATAGCGATACACCTGAAATGAAATTATTAATGGAATATGAAACACTATTAGACAAAATTAAAAATCAAGAATTTGATGAACAAACTAATGATAATCTTATAAAGGTTCAAGAAAAAATAGATTCTTTAGATTTATGGAATTTAGAAAGTGAAGTTAAAGTTATATTAACTAAACTTGGAATAAATGATTATACTATGAAAATGGGAACTTTATCTGGAGGACAAAAAAAGAGAGTATTTTTAGCATCTGCATTAATAAAACCTTGTGAATTACTTGTATTAGATGAGCCTACCAACCATTTAGATTCAATATCTATAGAATGGCTAGAGGAATATTTAAATAATAGAAAAGGTGCACTATTAATGATTACTCATGATAGATATTTTTTAGATAGAGTATCTAATAAAATATTAGAGTTAGATAGAGGGAATATATATACTTATACAGGAAATTATAGTTCATTTCTTGAAAAGAAAGCTGAAAGAATAGAATTAGAATCAGCAAGTGAAGAAAAAAGACAAAAGCTAATATTAAAAGAATTAAAGTGGGTAAGAAGAGGAGCTAAAGCAAGAACAACAAAGCAAAAAGCAAGACTTCAAAGATTTGATGAATTAGTTAATCAGGAATATATAGCACCAAAGGACAATTTAGAAATGTCATTTATAGGTACTAGATTAGGTAAAAAAATTATAGAATTAAAAAATATAAATAAATCTTATGGAACTAAGAACCTTATAAATAATTTTACTTATACAGTATTAAAGGAAGATAGAATTGGTGTTATTGGTGACAATGGAGTGGGAAAGACAACTTTACTTAATATAATAAAAAATTCCATTACACCAGATATGGGAAATATAGAAATTGGAGAAACTGTAAAGATAGCTACATTTTCTCAAGATGATTCACATATGGATTTATCAATGAAAGCAATTGATTATGTTAAAGAAGGGGGAGAGTGGATTCCAACAGAAGATGGAACTAAAATAAGTGCTTCTCAGCTTGCTGAACGTTTCTTATTTGATGGAACAATGCAATATACAATGATAGAAAAGCTTTCAGGAGGAGAGAGGAGAAGATTGCACTTATTAAGGGTTCTTATGGAAGCTCCAAATGTTTTAATTTTAGATGAGCCAACAAATGATTTAGATATAGAAACATTAAAAATTTTAGAGGATTTTATTGATGAATTTATAGGAGTTGTAATTGTTGTTTCGCATGATAGGTATTTCTTAGATAGAATTTGTAATAAGATCTTTTCTTTTGAAGATAACGGGATAATTAATGTATACAATGGAAACTATAGTGATTACTTAATTAATAAGGAAATTAAGTTTTTAAAGGAAAAGGAAGAGCAAAAAATTAAAGATGAGCCAAGTAAGAAAAAAACATATGTAAGAAATAAAGATGAAAGACCTAAATTTACATTTAAGGAACAAAGAGAATTTGAAACTATTTATAGCACCATTGAAGAAATAGAAAATAAAATTTCTGAAATAGAAGAGGAAATGATAAAGAATTCAAGTAGTTATGGGTTGTTAAATGAATTAGATCAAGAAAAAATTAAACTTGAAGAGGAGTTATTAGAGAAATATGAGCGTCAAGAATATTTAGAAGATATAGCAAAAAAAATAGAAGAATACAATAATAATAAGTAATAAGTCATTTAATTTGTTGACAATAATTTAAGTTTCTGATACTCTTGATAAGGTCGTAATAAAATTTATCTTATTTATTTTAGGAGGAAATTATGGAAAACACGCAAAAGATAAAAATTGTAACTGCTGACCCTTCAGCGTTAGGATTATTTGGACTAGCTATAATTACTTTAGTAGCTTCATCACAAAAATTAGGAATAACTTCAGGAGTGTCATTAGTATTACCTTGGGCTATATTCTTAGGAGCAACTGCTCAATTATTTGCATGTATAAATGATTTTAAACATGACAATACATTTGGAGCAACTGCATTTGGAGCATATGCATTCTTTTGGTATGCAATGGGATTCACTTGGTTAATTCAAAATGGAGTATTTGGAGAAAAGTTAGCTGCGGCAGCAGATACTAAGCAATTAGCATTTGCATTTTTAGGATACTTAATTTTTACGCTATTTATGACAATTGGAGCTATGGAAACTCATAAAGTATTATTTACTATATTTGTATTAATTGATTTCTTATTCTTAGGATTATCATTAAATGGATTTGGAATAATGGGTGAGTTTTCGCATAAATTAGCTGCTTATTCAGAATTATTAATATCTATAGTTTCATTCTATGGATGTGGAGCAGCTGTGTTAAACAAGCACTTTGGAAAGGTATTTTTACCAGTTGGTAAACCTTTTGGAATATTTAAAAAATAATTTAATAAAAATGTAAAGGGGTTGTCGCATTAAGAATAAATACTACAATATATTGTGTATAAAATTTTTAGTGTGACAGCCCCTTTTTTCTTTATAAAGCTAAATCTATATTGTATACTTAAAATATATTAACCTAAATAAAGGAGTTAATAATGAAAATTAAAGTTATAGTAAAAGGTCAAAAAGATCCAATAATTTATTCTGGTGATAGAATTGATATTTTAGATTTTGAAATGAATGGTGAAAAATTTAAACAAATAAGATATTTCAAAAAAGGATTTTCAAAATCAGAGTTATTAAAAGCTGATTTAATTACCAAAGTTGTTGAAATTGAAAAATAATGGGATGTCGCGTTAAGAATAAATACTACAATATATTGTGTATAAAATTTTTAGTGCGACATCCCATTATTTTTTTTATTTTAAAAATTAAAAAATAAATTTTAAGGATAAAGAATATAAATAAAAAGTAGAGTTATTTTTTTTATAAGTAATTAAAAAATTTTATAATAAAAATATAATTTTATTATAAAATAAACAATAAATTTTGAGATAAAAATATATATTTAAAAAATTTAAATAAAAACATAAAAATAACCGGAAATTTTATTTCGCTAAATAACCATTTAGCGAAATAAATAGCGTTGTTGTAATTATTTTACCATGATATAATGAAAACATTATTATATTAGCCTTAAGGGGGAATTTTATATGGTTGAAAATGATAAAAAGTTAAATGTTATCAAAAAAAATACTATTAATATAAATGAAATTGATAAAAATAATATGCCTTTTAAAGAAAGATTTGGTATAGAAGTAAAAAATAATAATAAATTACCTAAAATTTTAATAGACTTTTTAAGTTATTTAGAAACTATTAAAGGTAAATCTTATAATACAATTGAAGCTTATAAAATAGATTTAAGTTTACTTTTTAAATATCTAAAAGTTTATAAAGGTTATCCAATACCAGATGATATAGAATTTGAAGAAATACCAATTAATGACCTTCAAGAAAATTTTGTAAAAGATATAACTTTAAGTGATTTATATGCATTTTTATCATTTACTGAAAAACAAAGAAATAATGGAACTTATGCTAGAGCTAGAAAGGTTGCTACAATAAAATCATACTTTAATTATTTGCAAGGTAAAGCAAAAATAATTAATTCTAATCCGGCTGCAGAATTAGAATCTCCTAAAATAAACAAGAGACATCCAATTTATTTAACTTTAGAAGAAAGTGTATCACTACTCTCCTCTTTAGATAAAAATAACTACAATTATTTAAGGGATTATTGTATATTAACATTATTTTTAAATTGTGGAATGAGATTATCAGAATTGTGCTCTATTAAAATAGATAAAATTAAGGGCGATACATTAACTATTATAGGTAAAGGTAATAAAGAACGAACAGTATATTTAAATGAGGCTTGTATAAACTCTATTAATGATTATATATTAAAGAGAAATGATAGTAAGTCTACTGAAGAAAATAAAAAATATTTATTTTTATCTTCTAGAGGAACTCCAATTAATAAGAGAACTGTTGAATTATTAGTTAAAAAGCATGTAAAAAATGCAGGACTTACTAATGAAAAATATACACCACATAAATTACGTCATACTGCTGCTACCCTTATGTACAAGCATGGTGATGTAGATATTAGAAGTCTTCAAAGTATATTAGGACATGAAAATATTTCAACTACTCAAATTTATACACATGTAGATGAAGAAATTTTAAGAGAAGCTGCAAATTCTAATCCATTGGCTAATATAAAAAAATAATTAAAGAACAAATGTTTGACGGTCGTAAAATTAGCATTTTTTTATTAAATTAATAATTAAAACTAAAAAAATCGAAAGAAATTCAATAAAACTTTAAATTTCTTTCGATTTTAATATTTTCTATTTTTTCATTTTTCTTATTCCAGGATATATTTCCTCTGTTAATTCTTCCAATTCAGTGTCGTTTTCTACACCTAACTCATCAAAGTATACTATATTATCAAATGCATCTACATACTCTTCATCTGAATCTAGTTTATCTAATATATCATTATAATTATCTAAAGTAAGTTCTTCAGATAAATCTTCTTTAAGGTCACTTTCCTCTTCTTTTAATGCTTCTAATGCATTTTTAAGCTCTTCTTCTATAAATGCATTTTCTTCAACATTTTTTGCTATATCATCAATATTGATTGCTCTTATATCAATCCCATCTTCTTCTAAACACTTACCACAGTTATCACATATTTTTTTTGAAAAAAGATCACAATAATCATCTTCAGTATATTTATTAGTCATTAAATCACCACCCATGTTATTTTAACCTTATTATTCTATCAATTAATTAAGAATATTTCAACTAAAATATTTATTGATTAAAAGAACATAGGTTTGATATAATTATTTTATTATGATATAATTACTATTAATAAGCGAGGTGTTGAAAATGCGAGAAGTAAGCGATAAACAAAATGAAATTTATGAATTCTTAAAAACTTACACAGACAATAAAGGATACCCTCCTTCAGTTAGAGAAATATGTGAGGCTGTTGGGTTAAAATCAACTTCATCTGTTCATGGTCATCTTAAACGTTTAGAATCTAAAGGATTAATAAAAAGAGATCCTACAAAACCAAGAGCATTAGAAATTATAGATCATATAGCAAGAAAAGAAATGGTTAATATACCAATTATAGGAAAAGTTACTGCAGGAATGCCTATATTAGCAAATGAAAATGTTGAAGGAATATTCCCAGTACCATTAGATTACATTAAGCATAATAAAGAATTATTTATGTTAAATGTAAGTGGTGAAAGCATGATAAATTTAGGTATTTTTGATGGTGATTTAGCTATAATTGAAAAATGTCAAACTGCTACAAATGGTGATATTATAGTTGCATTAATTGAAAATGAAGCTACATTAAAAAGATTTTATAAAGAAAATAATTATATAAGATTACAACCTGAAAATGATAAAATGAATCCTATTATAGTTGATCATTGTGTAATTTTAGGAAAATTAGTTGGCTTATTTAGGACATATTAATAATTAAGGAATCATACATTATTGTATGGTTCTTTTTTATTATATTTTAAAGGTGTGTGATTTGAATGAAAATTGTTTTAGGTAGGTTTATAAAGAAAAAGGAGGAATTTGATAGTGAAAATATAGTCTGTCCTATAAAAGGCTACGATAGAGATAAATATTTAAATAGACGAATATTTTTTAGAATTTTATTTATTTTAATATATGGATTTGGATTAGGTTATATTATAGGTTTAACCTCTGTTACAATTCATGATGTAAAAGTAATTATATTTAATTTTATATTGTTTTATATATGTAATTTTTACTTAATTCAAATACCACATGAATTTATTCATATGCTTTTTTATCCTAATCCATTTAAAAATAATAAGATGATATTTTTTAATAAAAATAGAATAGTCACAACAGAACTTAGTGAATTCATAAAACCACTTTTATTAGTTTTAAGCTTAATTACTCCTTTTATATTATTTTCTATATTGCCACTTATAGCAATTTATTTTATAGGGTTTAATATATATTTATATACTTTATCTTTTGCAAATGCAATTTTATCTTCTGATGATTTATTAAATATTATATTGCAATTATTTGTAAAAAAAAATCAATATGGAAAAAAGCGCTTATATATTATTCCTAATGATTATAATTACTTAAATAATGATGATTTGAAAAATAATAATATTAAAGTAAATAATGAAATAATAGAAGACTCTACTACTCTCCCACTTTCTAATCAAATTTTACAAGATAAATTAAATGATATAAATATTGAAGATAATACTGTTGAAGATAGTGAATATAAAAATAATGATGATATAACTAAAGTTGAAGCTTTAGAAAGTGGTGATATAAGAGAAAATATTGATGTTGAAGATAATATAAATCAATCTTCTAATAAGCTTGAAAAAGAATGTAAAATTATATTAAAAGATAAAGATGAATCAATATATAGTTTAGAAGATTTTAATAATGAATTTATTAATAAAATGTCAGATGATTTAATTAAAGAAATTGATGAAATTAATGAAGATTCTACTAGTAATAAAAATGAAACAGCAATTACTAAAGATGACTTTATATCTATTAAAAGTAGTGAATTAATTGAATTACTTGATAAAATGATTAGTGATGATTAATAAAAAGAAGAAGCCTACATTGCTTCTTCTTTTTAAAACTAAAATAAACTATTTAAAGATATTAATATACCAATTTTAGCATGGTCAAATGTTAATCCACCTTGAAGATAAGCTATGTAAGGCTCCCTTATTGGAGCATCAGCTGATAATTCTATAGAAGAACCTTGAATAAAGGCACCTGCTGCCATTATAACTTCATCATTATATCCTGGCATTGCCCAAGGTTCACATTCAACAAAAGAATCTATTGGAGATCCCTTTTGAATACCCTTACAAAAAGCTATTAATTTTTCTCTATCATTAAATTTAATAGCTTGGATAATATCACTTCTCTTATCATTATACTTTGGTAAAACTTCAAAGCCTGCGATTTCCATTATTCTAGCACAGAATACAGCTCCTTTAACAGCTTCCATTACTATATGAGGTGCTAAGAATAAGCCTTGATAAAGTTGTCTCATAACACCAAAAGTAGAGCCACACTCTCCTCCTATTCCAGGAGTTGTTAATCTAAATGCAGCTTGATCAACATATTTCTTTTTACCTGCTATATATCCACCAGTTGGTGCTATTCCTCCACCAAGATTTTTTATAAGTGAACCAGCAATAAGGTCAGCTCCAACATCTGTTGGTTCTATAGTGTCTATTAATTCACCATAACAGTTATCAACAAATACACAAACATCACTTCTTATTTCTTTAATTACAGATATTATTTCTCCTATTTCAGAAACTAAGAAAGATTTTCTCCATCCATATCCTGTGCTTCTTTGAATATGTACTAATTTAATTGATGGATCTTCTTTAAGAACATTTATTATAGATTCTTTATCGAATGTACCATCTTTTAAATCAACTTGTTTATAATTTACGCCATATTCCCTTAATGAACCTATATTATCTTTGCCACTAATACCTATTATATTATGTAAAGTATCATATGGAGTACCAGTGATGCATAACATAGTGTCATTAGTTCTTAAATTCCCCATTAATGCACAACCAATTGCATGAGTACCATTTACAAAATGTGGTCTGACTAAAGCACTTTCAGTATTGAAAATTCTTGCATAAACTTTATCTAAAGTATCTCTACCAATATCATCATATCCATAACCAGATGAATTGGTAAAATGCATATCACTAATTCTCTCTTCTTGGAATGCATTAAGAACTTTAAGCTGGTTATATTCTCTTATTTCATCATAAATTTTAAATTGCTCTTCTACATCATTTAAAGCTTGTTTATATAATTCAAATACATGCGGCTTAATGTTGTAAGCTTCCATCATTAACTTTTCTGTTTCTTTTAACATTAAAGTTCCTCCATCTTATATTATTTCATAACTATTATATATAATAGTTGATTAAATTTAAAGTTTTTAAGTAAAATTATATTTTAAATAAGTAAATAATTATTTTTATTATAATTTTATACTATAAGAACATAAGTTCATCACCCACAAAAATAACACTTTTATTAAACTACTAATCAAAATTATTGTTTTAAAATTAATATTTTGAAAGTATTGAAAAAGAGCTACAAAAATGTAGCTCTTATAAATTTTCTGAATCAGAGAAAGGCAATGGAGTTGAAGGTGTAATAGTTGTAATTGAATGTTTATATATAAGCATTTGTTTACCTTCACTATCTAAAATTACAGTAAAACTATCAAATCCTTTTACGATACCTCTTAATTGAAATCCATTTACTAAATAAATTGATACTGTTGTTTTTGTTTTTCTTGCATTATTAAGAAAAATATCTTGTATATTATTACTTTGTTTATTCAATATAGTCACCTCCATGTCTAAAGTTTTTAAAATTAATTCGATTTTAAATCATTAGTAATTATATTAATTATATCATCATCAGATAATTCATCTTTATTAAGAAAAATTGCTCTTGGATCTTTTCTAAACCATGTTAATTGACGTTTAGCATAGTTTCTTGAACCTTGTTTTATCATTTCTGTAGCCTCTTCTAAAGATATAGAATTTTCAAGATACATTAATACTTCTTTATATCCTATACCTTGCATTGATTGCATAAGAGAATTATACCCATTTTCCTTTAATTTAATACATTCATTTAAAAGTCCGTTTTTAAACATAATGTCAACACGTTGATTAATTCTTACATAAAGCTTATCTCTATTCATATTTAAAACATAGTAAAAAACATCATATTTACTTTTATAAAAGTCTTCTCCAGCATTAAATGAACTAAAAGGTTTATTAGTAACCTTATAGACTTCTAAAGCTCTTATTACTCTTTTTCTATTATTAGGGTGAATTGATTCATAGCTTATAGGGTCTATGTGTTTAAGCATATTATGAATATAGTTATCTCCATGCTTTTTAGCTAAATCTTCTAATTCTAGCCTATATGTTTCATCATTGCCTGCTTCTGTAAAGCTCATATTGCATGTTAAAGCATTTATATAAAGCCCTGTTCCTCCAGTTAAAATAGGTAATTTATTTTGTGAAAGTAAATCATCAATTAGAGGTTGTGCTATATTTTTATAATCTACTACTGAAAATGGCTTATCTGGAGTTGTTACATCAATCATATGATGATGTACTCCATTCATTTCTTCAGGAGTTATTTTAGCTGAACCAATATCCATATATTTATATATTTGCATTGAATCAGTTGAAACTATTTCTCCATTTAATCTTTTAGCTAATTCAATTGATAGAGCTGTTTTACCTACTGCAGTTGGACCAGCTAACACTAGTATTTTATTATTCATTTTTAAACCTTCCTATACTATTCTTCTAAACTTTTTATCTAATTCATATTCAGTAAATTTAATTATTATTGGTCTTCCATGTGGACAGTTAAATGGATTATCTATATATCTTAAATCAGATATTAACTTTTCCATTTCTAATTGAGTTAAATAGTCATTAGCTTTAACTGCAGCTTTACAAGCCATTGTAGCAATTTTATTTAGTTTAACTTCTACTGTTTTACCACTACCTAAATTTTTTAAATTATCAATTATGCTTAATAAAAAGTTTTTTGCATCTAATTTGCCTAAAAAATAAGGTACTTCTTTTAATGAAATAGTATTTCCACCAAATTCTTCAATAACAAAACCAGAATTAATAAAAATATCTTTATTCTCATTATAGCATTCATAATCATCTAATGATAAATCTATTAAACAAGGAAGAAGAAGCTGTTGTACAACTATTTCACCATTTTCAATATCTCTAGAATACTTTTCATAAAGTATTTTTTCATGAGCTGCATGTTGATCAATTATATATAATATGTCAGCATATTCTGCTAAAATATAAGTTTTATTAAATTGTCCTATAATCCTTAAATCAGGAAATTTAGCTTTAGATTCACTTTTAATTGATTCAGTTGATATAGCTTGATTTTGCGTATTATCATAAGTAATATCTGAAGAAGAAAATTGAGAATTTATATTACTTATATGGCTATTTCCATTGTTATTGTCAGGATTTACAATATTATTTTCATTAAAAGATGAATTATACTTTTCATTATCATCATTTATAAAGTTATTTATTGAAGAAATACTTTTATTTTTATTTATTTCTTTTAGTCTATTATATAACTCCTCTTCTTTAGCAACATCATGAACAGTTATATTATTATATATATCATTAATAGAAGGTTCAACTTTATTTTGAATTAATGGTTCATCAATTTTATCATTAATATAATTGTTATCTAAATCTAATTTTATTTCTTCAATTGTTTCTGTAGGTTCTGATTTCTTAGTTTCTGCAAATGAATTAAAAATATCTTCTTTTAATGCGTGATGTACTGTATCAAAGACTCTTTTATAAACAATTCTTTCATCCTTAAATTTGATTTCAGCTTTTGTAGGATGAATATTAACATCTATATCTTCAGGTGGTAAATCTATAAATAAAATAAAGAAAGGGAATTTACTAATTGTAGAAAAAGATTTAAAAGCATTTTCTACTGCAGCAACAATAGTTTTATTTTTTATATATCTATTATTAACAAATATACTTTCATTATTTCTAGAACCTCTTGCTATTATTTCCTTACCTATAAATCCATGAATTTTCAAATCATCATCTTCATATTTAAAAGGAAGTACATGCTCTGAAATATTTTTCCCATATATAGTTCTAATAGAGTTAATTAAATTTCCATCTCCATAAGTATGTAATACCTTTTTACCATTATTAAATAATTTAAAAGAAATATTAGGATTACATAAAGCTATTCTTAATATAATATCATTTATTAAACTGCCTTCTCTTGAAGTAGACTTTAAAAATTTTCTTCTAGCAGGAACATTAAAAAATAAATCTTTAACTTCTATAAATGAACCATTATTCATACCTATATCATTTAGAGACACTTTTTCTCCAGCTTCTAAAACTAATTCCTTACCAAAATCACATTCAGCTGGTTTGCTTCTAAAAGTAAGTTTAGATACAGAAGCTATTGAAGGCAATGCTTCTCCTCTAAATCCTAATGTATTAATAGAATATATATCATCAACATTTTTTATTTTAGATGTAGCATGAGGCATAAATGCTTTTTCTATGTCAAGATTATGAACACCAGAACCATCATCTATTACTCTAATAGCAGCTACACCACCTTCTTCAATTTCAATTGTTATATTTTTAGAATTTGCATCTATTGAATTTTCTACAAGTTCTTTTACTACAGAGGAAGGACGCTCTACAACTTCCCCTGCAGCTATTTTATTAGATGTATGCTCATCTAATATATTAATTCTTTTCATAGAGCACCTCCTATTTTAATTTCTTAGCATCTTGAACGATTTTAAATAAAGTATTCATTGCATCTAATGGTGTCATAGTCATTACTTCTATGTTAGCTATATCTTTTAATAAAGATTCTTTTTCTAGCATATTAAAGTCTAATTGCATTATATCAGGCAATAAATTTTCTTCTTTAATTGATTTAGATAATTTTTCTTCAAGATTGTTATCTAAAGATGAAGAAATGTTATTTGTAGTTATAGGTTTTTCTTGTGAAGGAACCTCTTCTATTTCTATAGCAGCTTCTTCATTTATTTTAGAAATATTAATTTTATCTTCTCTATAATTATTAAATAACTTATCAATTTCTATAGATTTTTCATTTTCTAACTTAGTTAAAATATCTTTAGCTCTATCTATAACTTCAAAAGGTAATCCAGCAAGTTTTGCAACTTCAATACCATAGGATTGATCTGCTCCCCCTTCAATGATTTTTCTTAGAAAAATTACTTGATCATCACTTTCCTTAACAGCAACTGAATAGTTCTTAACACCTTCAATTATTCCTTCAAGCTTTGTTAATTCATGATAGTGAGTAGCAAATAAAGTTTTACATTTTAAATTATCAGTATTAGAGATATATTCTATTACTGACCATGCAATACTTAAACCATCATAAGTTGAAGTACCTCTTCCAACTTCATCTAATAAAACTAAACTGTTAGGAGTAGCATTTTTTAATATGTTAGATACTTCCCACATTTCTACCATAAATGTAGATTTTCCTCCTGCTAAGTCATCTGAAGCTCCTATTCTAGTAAATATTTTATCACATACAGAAATATTAGCGCTTTTTGCAGGTACAAATGATCCAATTTGGGCCATAAGTGTAATTAATGCAACCTGTCTCATATAAGTGGATTTACCAGCCATATTAGGACCAGTAATTAATAGTAATCTATGATCAGTATTGTTAATAGTAGTATTATTAGATACAAACTCACCATTACCTATTACTTTTTCTACAACTGGATGTCTTCCATCTGTAATATTTAAAATTCCTTCATTATTTATTTCAGGACGTACATAATCATTATCTACGGCAACTTTAGCAAGTGTACTAAGTGCATCTAATGAAGAAATTATATTTGCACTTCTTTTTAATCTTGGAATTTGAGCTTCTACCTTATCTCTAAGCTCTACAAATAATTGATATTCTAAAGCCATAAGATGTTCATCAGCACCAAGGATTTTTTCTTCTACTACTTTTAAATCTTCTGTTATATAACGTTCTGCATTAGCTAAGGTTTGCTTTCTTATATATCTTCCTTCTGGAATAGAACTATAATTTGCTTTAGATATTTCTATATAATATCCAAAAACTTTATTATATCCTATTTTTAAAGATTTAATTCCAGTAAACTCTCTTTCTTTACTTTCTAAAGAAGCTATCCATTGCTTACCATGAAGCTTTGCTTCTCTTAATTCATCAACTTTTTCTGAATATCCTTTTCTTATAATATTACCTTCTTTAATAGAAGTAGAAGGATCATCTAATAATGCATTTGAAAGAAGATCACTAATATCACTAAGAACATCTAAATTATCATGCCATTGTGATAAAAGACTAGAATTACATTGTGATAACTTTTCCTTAATTTCAGGAAGCTTAAGTAACGACATATTTAATGAAACTAAATCTTTAGCATTTACATTTTTATTAGATATTTTTCCTACAATTCTTTCAATATCATAAATATTTTTTAATGCTTCTCTTAATTCTTCTGTAAAATAAATATTATTAAATAATTCATCTACAGAATCAAGACGATGATTTATTTCTTCTTTATTTATTAAAGGTTCTTCTATCCATTTTCTAAGAGTTCTTCCCCCCATAGTAGTAGATGTTTTATCTAATACCCAAATTAAGCTACCCTTTTTTGATTTTTCCTTTAAGTTTTCAGTTAATTCAAGATTTCTTCTAGAACTACTATCTATAGTCATATAATTAATAATATCATATGATTCTAAAAGGTTTATATTAGAAAGGCTCATTTTTTGAGTGTCTAATATATATTTTAATAATATTGAAGATGCAGCTTTACTTCTTGAGTCTAATCCAGCTATTTGAACTTCAGTAAATTGATTAATTAATTCTTCATCAGTACAGTTAAATTCTTGAATATTTTTTTTAGTAATTAATGCATTAGAAATGTTATGTATTTCTGCAATAATATCTTCATTAAAATTAGTATCTACTATTACTTCCTTTGGTAATATTTTTGAAACTTCATCTAATAATGTAGTTTTTAATTCTTTAAAAAAGGTAGTTTTAAATTCTCCAGTTGAAATATCTGATGAAGCAATTCCATAATAACCATCAGAATTATATATTGCCATTATATATGTATTTTTATATTCTTCATCTCCAGTAGTTTCAGAATAAGTTCCAGGAGTAATAACTTTTATTACATCTCTTTTTACTATCCCTTTTGCTTGAGATGGCTCTTCAACTTGTTCACATATTGCAACTTTAAAACCTTTATTAACCAATCTAGAAATATAATTTGTTGCAGCATGAAATGGAATACCACACATAGGTGCTTTTTCTTCTAAGCCACATTCTCTTCCTGTTAAAACTAATTCTAATTCTCTTGAAGCAGTTTTTGCATCTTCAAAGAACATTTCATAAAAATCACCTAATCTATAAAATAGGATACAATCTTCATATTTATTTTTTATATCCATGTATTGCCTCATCATTGGTGTTAAAGCCATAAGTAATTACCTCCATGTAAATTCAAATTTTAAGACGCATTTTAAAGTCATTTATCAATGTATTATACAACATATTTTAAATAATATAAAGTAATGAAAATTTATAAAAATAAGGATAGCTCTAGAAATTAGAGCTATCCTTATTTTTTATTTTACAGCTTCACCTACTAAAGAGAAGTTTTGAGTTTTAGTGATTTTAACATTTACTAAATCACCAATTTTTATATTCTCACCTGTAAAGTTAACTAATCTTCCGTTTCTTGTTCTTCCTGAAAGTTTACTTTCATCATTTTTACTAGTTCCTTCAACTAATACTTCAACAACTTTACCATCATATGCTTTATTCTTAGCAATAACACTAGAGTTGATAACTTCAACTAATCTGTTAAATCTATTATGTTTATCTTCTTCAGATACTTGATCTAACATCATATCAGCAGGAGTATTATTTCTTCTTGAATAAATAAATGTAAATGCAGAATCATATTGCACTTCTTTTGCTAATTCTAATGTATCTAAGAAATCTTCTTCTGTTTCTCCAGGAAATCCAACAATTATATCTGTTGTTAAAGAAACATCTGGAATTTCCTTTTTAATTTTATTTACTAAAGACATATAGTATTCTCTAGTATAGTGTCTGTTCATTTTCTTTAATATTCTATCTGATCCACTTTGAACTGGTAAATGAATTTGCTCACAAAGTTTACCACATTCCTTAACAGCTTTAATTACATCATCATTTAAATCCTTTGGATGAGATGTCATAAATCTAAGTCTTTCTAAGCCTTCTATTTCATTAATCATTCTTAAAAGATCAGCAAAAGAAACTTCTGATTCTAATCCCTTACCATATGAGTTAACATTTTGACCTAATAATGTAATTTCTTTATATCCTTGAGCAACTAAATCTTTTATTTCTTTAATTATATCTTCAGGTTTTCTTGATCTTTCTCTACCTCTTACATATGGAACTATACAATAAGTACAGAAGTTATTACATCCATACATAATAGTAACAAAAGCTTTAACGCTACTTTGTCTATCTATAGGTAACCCTTCAACTATTTCTTCTTCTTTATTAAATATTTCTTTAATTTGAACACCTTCAGTTCTAACTCTGTTTAGGTATTCTGGGAATTTATATGCATTATGAGTACCAAAAATTATATTAACATAAGGGAATTTTCTTAATATCTTATCTGCCATTCCTTCTTGTTGCATCATACATCCACAAATACCTATAATTAAATTAGGATTTTTTTCTTTTAAATTTTTTAATTGACCTAAGTTACCAAATACTTTATTTTCTGCATTTTCTCTTACACAACAAGTATTAAATAAAATTATACTTGCTTTTTCTTTATCTTCAGTTCTAGTATAACCAAGTCTTTTAAGCATACCTGAAAGTTTTTCAGAATCCTCTTCATTCATTTGACATCCATATGTATGAATATAATATAATTTTTCACCGTTAGTATCAGATTCTTTCATGTTATCTAATAATTTATAATCAAAATCTTTAGACATTATTATTCCTCCATTGTCATTTATGTAAAATCAAATCTCAATGTATTATAACATAATATTTTGTAAAAAATAAAGAGTAAAAGCTTTTTTCGCTAATACTCTTTAATATATAATTTTGGAAAGCTAAAAATTGTTTAAATTTTTTTATCTTTCCCATTTATTAATTATAGACTTAGGTCTAAATCCTATCCAATTATATAATTTTAATGCATTAAAGTTATTTTCTTCTACCCTAATAAACAATTCATAAATGCCATTTTCTTTAGCTTCAAATATTAATTGATTTAAAAGGATTTTTCCAAAACCATAGTTCCTAAATTCTTTGATTATTCCAAAATTGACTACAGTATACATATCACGATTGAATATTATTTGCCCATACCCAATAGCAATATCATTTATTTTTATAAACAAAGATAAATTTTCAATATAATAGTCTTGCTCTATATCAGTTTCAATATCTTGAATTTCTAAAGGGACTCTTGTTGTAGCTGAAAATATAGAGTTCTGAATTTCACATCGAAGCTCTTCATCCTTTTTTAATATTACTTTTTGACATGTAATATTAATTTTATCTATATTTGAATTATAAATAGAATTAACCTTTCTTAAAAGTTTATAATCATTTTCTAAATTATATTTTATCTTATCTACTTGTATATTTTTATTATAATCATTTAACTTAATATTCATTAATATAGAAGGCTTAACTTTATTAAAACCAAGATTTATAAGTGTTTGATTATTAATTTCATCTTCACAGGTTTCATAAGAGAGAACAGTATTATTAAAACTATTTAGTATATTAGGCGTTAATAAGTTTATATATTCTGGCTTAACATATAAAGACCATATTCGTACAGGTATTTCAACTGGTACCTCATACCATATATAACCTATGACTTTTTTCCCATATACAAAAAGTTTAACAAATTTTTTAAGAAAAATTTTAAGAAAAAATTTTTCACTTTGATAATATTCAAAGAAGTTCTTATCATAATTCTCTTTACTAAATCTCTCTATATTTAAAGTTTTAAAATTTTCAAAATTATTGCTTGATAACCTTTCTAATAATACCATATTAACCTCTAAAATTATTTTTTTAATAATCCCTTTAATACAAAAAGATTACACTTATATATATGTGTAATCTTTCTTTTATTGCTAAAATTATTGAGCGTCTTTAATACTTAAAGCAATTCTTTTGTTTTCTTTATCGATACTTAAAATTATACATTTTACTTCTTCACCAATGCTTAAAACTTCAGATGGGTGTTTAATATGATCATGACTTATTTTTGAAATATGAACTAATCCATCTATTCCAGGTTCTAATTCAACAAATGCACCAAAATCATTTATTCTAACAACTTTACCTAGTACAGCTGAATTTACAGCATATTTTTGATCAACTATGCTCCATGGTTCAGGAGTTAAAGCTTTAATGCTTAATGATAATTTCTTTTCGTCTTTGCTTAAATTTAATATTTTAACATCAACGATTTCACCAATTTTTAATACTTCATCACAAGAGTTTATATGTTTCCAAGAAATTTGAGATAAGTGGATTAATCCATCTATACCATTGATTTCAGCAAAAGCCCCAAACTTAGTAAATCTTTTGATTTCAGCTTTAACAACATCTCCTTCATGAAGGGTTTCCCAAGCTTCAGCTTCTTTTTTAGCTTTAGTTTCTTCTAAAATAACTTTTCTTGAAGCAACTATTTTTGATAAATTTTCTCTTGAAAAGTCTATTAATCTTACTGTTAATGTTTTACCAACTAGGCTTTGTTTATCTTCAACATATTTTGTATCAATTTGTGAAGCTGGAATAAATATTCTAACACCATTATAGTAAGCAACTAATCCCTTTTCTTTAGAATCCTTTATAACAACATCAAATTCAGATTTTGTATTAAATAATTCTTCTAAGCTTGCTAATGTAGTTTCTTTTTCATATTCTAATCTTGATAATACAACATAATTATCTTCATTTTTTAACTTTATTACTTTAGCTTTAATTTTATCTCCAACTTTTAAATTTTCTAAAGTAGAATTTATTCTATCTTCAGATGTTAACTCTTTAAAAGGAATAACACCATCTGACTTATATCCAACTAAAGATATTTGCAATTGTTCATCTTTAATTGAAAGTATTTCGCCTTCAACTTCATCTCCTATACGAAATTGTCTATCCATTTCATTCATTAAAAGTAATTGTTCTTCCATTTTTAAAATCCCTCCATAATACTGATTACTTCATTTATAATCCAATCTGGAGTTGATGCTCCAGCTGTTATCCCGATAGTTTTTATATCTATTCCTGCAAAAATATCCTTTGATAATTCTTTTGCATTTTCAATATGAATTGTATTCTTACAATTCTTTTTAGCTATTTGATATAATTTTGTTGTATTTGAACTATGTTTTCCACCTACTACAATCATAAAGTCAACTTTTTTTGATAAATCAAAAACACTTTTTTGTCTTTCTTCTGTTGCAGCACAAATTGTATTAAATGATTTTAAATCTTCATAAGTGTTTAATGATAGATTTTGAATTGTTTTATCCCAATTTTCTTCTTTTTCAGTAGTTTGAGCTACAGCACATACTTTTCCAGTAAGTGGCTCTTTAAAGTTACCATCCTTTGTTATTGTTGCAGAATTACCACACCAACCATTAATTCCTATTACTTCTGGGTGATTTTCATCACCTAAAATAACAATTTTATAGCCTTCATTTGAAAATTTATTAACCTTTTTTTGTATATTTGTTACAAAAGGACAAGTTGCATTAATAACAATAAGACCTTTATTAGTTAAGTATTCAAAAACATCTTTAGATACACCATGAGATCTGATTAAAATAACATCATCTTTATTTAAAGTATCAACATTATTAATATCTATAGCATATATATTATTTTCTTCTAAATAATTAACTACATCACTATTGTGAATTAACGGGCCTAAAGTATAAATTTTTTTATTATATTCATTTTGAGTTTTAATTGCGCTATCTACAGCAAGCTTAACTCCAAAACAAAAACCAGCGTTTTCAGCTAATAATACTTTCATAAATATTTCTCCTATGTTTAAAAATATTCTCTTAATCTATTGTAAGGCATTTTCTATAAAATTACAAATTATTTCAGTTACTTCATTAATATTGTAATTTGAACTATCAATTTCTATTGCATCATCAGCCTTTTTTAATGGATCTACTTCTCTATGACTATCAATATAATCTCTTTTTATAATATCTTCTAATAATTTATCATAATTAACATCAATACCCCTATTAACTAATTCAGTAAATCTTCTTCTAGCTCTTTCTTCAGGAGTTGCTGTTAAGAAAAATTTGAATTTTGAATCTTTAAGTACTACTGTACCAATATCTCTTCCATCCATAATAACATTATATTTTTCAGACATTTTTCTTTGTAAGACAACAAGCTTGCTTCTTACTTCTGGAATTGATGCATATTGCGATACTATTTCACTTATTTCTGGAAGTGTTATTTCATCTTGTATATTAACTCCATTTAAAATTAAATCATCATTTTCAAAATGCATTTCCATTTTATCAATCATATTCATTAATGAATCAATTTCTGTTGTTTTAATATTATTTCTTTTGGCTGATAAAGCAACAGCTCTATACATTGCTCCTGTATTTATGTACATTAAATCAAACTTTTTACCTACTAATTTTGCAATTGTGCTTTTACCAGCACCTGCTGGTCCATCTATTGCTACAGCTATTCTCATATTAATAAATCCACCTTTCAAACATTAAACATCTATCTTTATATTCAATTTATTATAATATTAAAAATAAAATTTCTCAATTATTAAAGCAATTAAATGCTATTTCCAGCAATATATCCAGTTGATAATGCAATTTGTACATTATATCCACCGGTAAAAGCATCAACATCAATAACTTCTCCAGCAAAAGATAAATTAGAAATTATTTTTGACTTCATAGTAGAAGGATCTATTTCTAATGTATTTACACCACCTGCAGTAACAATTGCTTCTTCAATAGGACGAAGTCCTTTAATTTTTACTCTTAAATCTTTTAAAATATGTAATAATTTTTTTCTTTCTTCCTTAGTAATTACATTTACTTTTTTATCTAATGGAATGTTTGATAAATTAATTATTAAAGGAATTAATTTTTTTGGTAATAAATCATCTAAAGCATTTTTAAATTCTTTATTTTGATATTTTAAGAAATCTTTTTGAATTCTTTTATCAAGTTCGCTTTCATTTAAAGCAGGCTTTAAGTCAATAGATGCTTCATAATTTCCTTCATTTTTAACATATCTTGATCCACTTAGAACTAAAGGACCAGATATTCCATAGTTAGTAAATAGCATTTCTCCTTGATTTTTATAAAGTACCTTATTATTTTTTAAAATACTTAAAGAAATATTTTTAAGAGATAATCCCATTAAATCTTTTAACCAAGATTCATTAAGTTCAATTGGTACTAATGATGGTTTCAATTCTATAATTGTATGACCAAGTTTTTTAGCAAATTTTTGTCCTTCTCCTCTTGATCCTGTAAGTGGATAAGAAGCACCTCCAGTTGCTATAATAAAATAATCACCATATAATTTAGTGCTATTATTTATTTCAACTCCAACTATTTTATTAGCGTCATAAATAATATTTGTTACTTTAGAATTAAGTTTAACTTGTACGTTAGATTCTTTTAACCCTATAGAAAGCCCCTTTATTATATCTGAGGATTTATCAGACATTGGAAAGACTCTTCCACCACGTTCAACTTTTAATTTTATTCCAACATTTTCAAAAAAATTCATAGTATCTTCATTTGTATATGAGTATAAAGCACTATATAAAAAATGAGGATTTCCTGGTATGTAGTCGAAAAATTCACTTATATCCTTTGAATTTGTAACATTACATCTACCTTTTCCAGTAATAAATAATTTTTTACCTATTCTATCATTTCCATCTAAAATAGTTACATTATGCTTCTTAGAAGCATGAATTGCTGCCATTATACCAGCAGGGCCAGCTCCTATAACAATGACTTTAGCCATAAAAAGTCCTCCTATAACTAAAGGGGATGTCGCATTAAGAATAAATACTACAATATATTGTATTAATTTTTATTTTTTAAAACAATATATTGTGTATAAAAGTTTTAGTGCGACAGCCCCTTTTATTTTAAATTAATCGTCTCCAACATTACGATTGTTGTATGAGTAAACATTATATTCTCTCCATATTTCTTCTAAACTGTTAAATGTTGAAGAAATATTTTCTTTTTCTCTCATACCAACAGCAATTATTAATGCATTTATTACTGATAATGGTGCAACTAATGAGTCAACAAAAGAGGCCATATTACTTTGAGCAATAAGTGAATAATCTGCCCTTGCTGCAAGTGGAGATAAAAAGCTATCTGTTACTGCAACAACTGTTGCACCTCTATCTTGTGCAAATGCTAATGCATCAATTGTTCTACTTGCATAACGTGGAAAACCAATTCCTATAACCAAATCACCTTCACCAACATTTATCATTTGCTCAAATATATCAGAAATACCATATCCAACTGTTTTTACATTTTGAAGAATAATATTTAAATAAAATCCCAAAAATTCAGCTAATGCCATAGAACTTCTTAAGCCAATAATATAGATTCTTTTAGCTGCAAAAATATTGTTTACTACATCCTCAAACGTATTATAATCAATTTTTTCCATAGTTGATCTTATATTTTCCATATCAGCTTTTAATACACCCTTTAAAGCATGACCTTCAGTAATATAATCACTTGATAATTCTAATCTTTGGACTGTAGTTAATTTATTTTTTATTAACTCTTGAAGGGATTTTTGAAGTTTAGGATATCCTGAAAAACCTAATTCAATTGCAAATCTTACTACTGTTGATTCAGAAACGCCTACAGAAACTCCAAGTTTAGCTGCAGTCATAAAAGCAGCTTTATCATAATTTTTTAATATATATTCAGCAATGAGTTTTTGCCCTTTACTAAGTCTTGGGAATCTCATTTGAATTAATTTCATTAAATCCTTTGATTCATCCGTATTATTTATTTCCATTATTTTACTCTCCTATTTAAACTAACTGCAATTATTTTAGCATTATTTATTAATATAATCAATTAAATAATTAAATCTAAAATTGAAAAAATGCAAGTAAATTAAATTAAAGTTCCAATAATAATTATTTTTTCTCAATTATCATTAACAAAGGTGAAGTTATAGATCTATTAATGCATTCGTGTAGCATAACACCATATTTATTTTTAGGAAGGGTTTTAGCAAAATTAATAATGCAATTTTCCTCTTCTTTACCTTCATTATGACCACGATAAATTGCAATAGAAACTATTCCGTTTTTGGTTATTAATTCCAAGGATTGTTTTATACTTGATAAACTTGATTTAGCAAGTGTAGTTATATTTTTATCTCCACCTGGAAGATATCCTAAATTATAACAAATACAATTAACTGGTTCCTTTACAAAGTAGCTTAATTTATCATGGGATTCATTAATAACTATAACATTATTATTTTTATCGATATATTTATCGCAAGCATCTTTTTGAATCTCAAAAGCATATACCTTTTTAAAATTTTCAGATAAAAAGTCGCAATCATATCCATTTCCTAATGTAGCATCTATAGCTACATCTTTTTCTGGAATATATTCTTTAATGATGTTATGTGAAAGTATACTCACATCAGAAACATATTTAAACATAAAAAACTCCTATAAATTTTTAATATAATTTAATTCAGATTCTGTTAACTCTCTCCATTGGCCCTTTTTTAGATAACCTAATTTTATATTTCCTATAGAAACTCTCTTTAAGCTAATTACTTCATGATTTAAAGAAGCACACATTTTTCTAATTTGTCTATTTTTACCTTCATGTATTGAAATTTCAACAGTTGATAAAATTTCAGTACTATTTTTTGATTTTTCTTCACAAATTATATCTATATCAGCTTCAGCAGTTACATATCCACCAATATCAATTCCAGATTTAAATTTTTTTATATCACTTTGAGTAAATTTACCTTTACATACAGCTATGTATTTTTTCTTTATGGCAACTCTAGGATGAATTATATTATTATATATACTTCCGTCATTAGTTAATAAAAGTAACCCTGAACTATCATAATCTAATCTTCCAATTGGATATATTCTTTCTTGAACATTAACTATGTCTAAAACTGTTTTTCTTCCTTTTTCATCTTTGGCAGATGTTATATATCCTTCAGGTTTATTGAGCATAATATATAATTTTTTTTCTTCTATTTTTATTATTTGATTATTAAATTCTACTATATCTATTTCAGGATTTATTTTTGTTCCAAGTTCGTTTACAATTATTCCATTAACTTTAACTTTACCATCTAAAATTAATTCTTCACATTTTCTTCTAGAAGCTACCCCACATTGAGCCATGTACTTTTGTAATCTTTCTTCCATTTGTTTCACTCCGTCTTTTAATATTCAAGGTAATTATATATTTAATATTAAATTAATACAACTAAATATTTATAAACTGAATAGGAAAGGATTATTTTACTCTAAATATATTTTGTGTAAAAATAATATATTATTGGTTAAAATTGCGATATTATATATTTAATTATTATTTTTTTAATGAATAAATTTATTTAAGAAGAGGGCTAGATATTATGTATTTAGAAAAAATAATGAATGTAAGAGAAAATATAAAGGATACTGTTATAAAAATTCCATTATTATATAGTAATGTTTTTTAGTCAAATTAGTAATAATAATGTATATATGAAATGTGAAAATTTACAATTAACAGGTGCTTATAAAATAAGAGGGGCATTAAATAAAATATTATCATTAAGTGAAGAGGAAAAATCTATAGGAGTAATTTGATTTTCAGCAGGTAATCATGCTCAAGGAGTGCTTATGCATATTCACTAGCAAATGTTAATTCAATAATTGTAATGCCAAAAACTACACCATATGTAATAAAGCTTGAACATAATCAATTTAAAGCAATTAATAGAATTCATAATGTTTTATTAGAAGTTACAGTTGAAATAAATGGACATGAGCATATTCAAAAAATATTAAATTCATTTAAAGAATATAATTATCAAATAAATGTTATGTATTAAAAAATAGGATAATGATTTTATGCATTATCCTATTTTTTACTTTATTTAATTAAACTCCATATTTTTGATAATATTCTTCTATTGCTACTTTAATATTATCATCAATATATATAGTTCCATTTATTTCTCTGTTATATAAGTATTCAACAACTTCTGCCATAGTAACTATTGGATAAGTTGTTATACCAAATGCTTCTTTTATTTCAGATTGAGCTGACTTTTCTCCTCTTCCCTTTTCCATTCTATCAACAGAAATAACTAATCCTGAGATTTCAACATCTCCTTGTGCTTTTAATATTGGAGCTGTTTCATAAATTGAAGTTCCTGCAGTCATAACATCTTCTACTATAACTACTTTTTTAGTATTATCTAATTTTGCTCCAAGTAAAATTCCACCTTCACCATGATCTTTAATTTCTTTTCTATTTGAACAATATTCAACATTTACTCCATATAGATTATTCATTGCTATTGCAGTTGTAACAGTTAGAGGAATTCCTTTATAAGCAGGTCCGAATAATACATCAATATCTGTTCCAATACGTTCCTTAATTGTTTGAGCATAAAATTGACCTAATTTTTCAAGTTGCTCTCCTGTTGTATAATTACCAGTATTAATGAAGAAAGGCGTTTGACGTCCACTCTTTGTAACAAATTGACCAAATTTCAAAACATTACTTTTAACCATAAATTCTATAAATTCTTGTTTGTATTTTTCCATAGAAAACAACTCCCGTGATGTGTATATTTTTCTTAAATATTGTAACATTATTCGTAAAAAAAATCTAATAATTTTTAAAAGTTTTTATATTTATAAACTTTTGGGCAATAATTCTATATATAGGATGACATGTAAGGAGATTTTTATGAAAAAAAGAAGGAAAGTAAATTTATTAGTAATTTTAAGTATTTTTATATGTTTGGTATTTGTTACTTTAAATTCTGTTAAATTTAAATTTTTATTAGAAGTTATTAAATTAAGTAATACCTTACCTACTATATCAACAGATTTTTATAATGATCCAATTGATGATATTACATATGAAGACATAACTTACAAAAAAAGAAATGGACTATCATTAAAATTAGATTTATATGAAAATAATAATGAAACTAAACCAAAACCAGTTATTATATATGTATTTGGAGATGCATGGATTAAGGGCGAAAAGGTAATTCCATCTGCAATTTCTCCTTTAATAGAATTATTAAAGGAAGAGGGATATGCAGTTATAAGTACATCTTATGAATTAATGAAAGAAGAAATAATATTTGATAAGCAAATTTCAGATGTTAAAGATACAATAAGGTGGGTATATAAAAATAAGGATAAATATAATTTTGATATAGAAAACATAGGATTAATTGGACCATCTGCTGGAGCACATTTAGCAATGATGGCAGCTTATTCAGAAAATGATGAGTTTATAGGAGATTCTTCATTAAAGGATTACCCATCACAAGTTAAATATGTAGTTGATTTATTTGGACCAGCTGAGTTAAGTAAAATAAACTTAAATTATGGACCAAGGGAAATTGTAGAAAATCTTTCTAAAAATGATATAAAAAATTTTTCTAAATTATATAGTCCTATTAGTTATGTTAAAAAAAATTTACCTGATACATTAATTATACATAGTAAAAAGGATGAAATTGTTCCTTATGATACATCAATAAGCTTATATAAAAAATGTATTAAATTAAACAATGACTTTAAGTTTTATACATTAGAAGATTGTAACCATTGTTTAGAAGGATTATCAAATACTGAAGCATTAAAGTTATATATGGAAATTGTTAATTTTATAATTTCAGAGAACAATTAATTAAATTTAAAAGTATTAAAATATACACCATTCCTTATAAGAAAAGGTGTATATTTTATTAAATATTATTAAAAAACATAAATTTTTAAGTTTAAGTAATCATACTTATTGGAACTACTAATAATGCCTCACCAGGAACTCTAAATCTTGGCTGTTCTGGAAGGTATATTCCAGTACTAGACAACTTTTGCATTAATGGTGAACAACAATTTAAAAAATTTTCATAAAAATTAGCTTGTCCTGATTTGCGTAATAAATGAATACAATGTTCATTATCGCACTTTCTTATTACTTTACCAATTACGGTACAGGGACAATCTTCTTCATCATATATATTAGCATAAGTACTAACAAAATTGCTATTGTTTACGGTTAAAATAACATCAGTATTTCCACAATTAATAATCATATCTTGACTATTATTAACTGTTAAAAGTGATTTTAAATATTCCACTTGTTTATACATTGTATTATAATTTAACAATGGATTTTCAGAATTCGTTGAAACTTTGCAAACAGAATTTAAACTATCAGTTCCCAAACAACAAAGTAAATTAGATAAACTATCTATGTATGAAACCATAGATTCACTAGATATATTACCTTTTAGTTTAATATAATCTCCTACATTTATATCATTTATTGAATTATATTCAGAAAATTCTTTAATTAAATTAGAATCGTTTAAACCTCTTAATAATTGTTGATGAATTTCAAAAGTTGTATAAATACGTGTTAATTCTTCTTCACGCCTTACATATCTTTTTCCCTCAAGATATTGATTATCTTTATTTGAAGTAGTTATAGTATCTGCTTCAGTAAAATTTTTACCTTTATATCCATCACGCTCATCACGCACACATCTATCTTCACCATAATGTTGATTAGAACCTTCATTACCTGTCTTAGCACTTAAAGTTCTATCTTCAATAAATTTTGAAGTTCTTTTTTCTATATATCCATCAATAACTAATGAATTTAAGTTTTTAGTTAATGATTCATCTAAATAAATAAGTAAATCAAGTGCATCAGCCAAGGAAGTTACCTCCTTATTAATTGACAAACCTCACATTATTGTATTCAAAATTAGATGATTAAGTACTTAATAATGAAAATAAAATGCTTGTAAGAAGTATGATAGCAATTATTAGTAATGAAACTATCGTTGATACAATAATTCCAAAGAATGCTATAAATAACTTTATTCCTGTAAACATTAAAATAAAGGCTATACCATATTTTATATATTTAAACATAGTATTTAATTTAGCTAGTAAGAAATAAAGACTTCTTAATCCTAATATAGCAAATATATTAGAAGAATAAACTATAAATGGATTTGTAGTAATTGAAAAAATTGCAGGGATTGAATCTAATGCAAAAATTATATCTGAACTTTCAATTAATAATAAGATTAAAAATAACGGTGTAGCATGTAAAATTCCATTTTCATGTATGAAAAATTTTTCTTCATATAATTTATCAGTAACAGGTATAAACTTCTCTAAAAATTTCAAAATTTTACTATCTGAAAAATCATTTGATTTATCTTTGTTGAATAATATTTTTAAGCCACTAAAAAATAAGAAAAAACCAAATATATAAAGTATCCAATGAAAAGTATTAATTATTGCAACACCTAAAAATATAAATATGAATCTTAAAATAACAGCACCTATAATACCATAAGTAAGTACTCGTTTTTGATAAGGTATTGGTATATTAAAAGATGTAAAGATAATTAAAAATAGAAATAAATTATCTACACTTAAACTTAATTCTATTATGTATCCACCTAAGAATTCTAATGCTGGTTCATTTCCCAAAGTAATATAAATAACTATATTAACAATAATAGCTAAGCTAACCCATAAAATAAAGTTTTTTAATGCACTTCTTGCTTTCAAAATTTTTTCTCCTTATATAATTAATTCACAGAATAAATATATGATTTAATTAATTATTTTATTAATAAAGTAAAAAAGTAAGATTAAATTAAAAGCTTAATCTTACTTTTTAAAATTATTAAATAGTATCATTTTTAGTAATCTTAACTACTAACTTAGCTAAAACATGTTTGTCATGAGAATTAGCAGCATTCCATAATTCATGTAACAACTTTTCTTCCTCATTTGAAGGAGTTGTATTTTTAGCTAGAAATGAACCAACACTTGCTGTAATATTATTAATAGTATTATCTGACATTCCTAAGTTTTCTCCTATATTAACAGCTTTTCCTAATGCTTCTTTCCATTTATCAAATTCAGTAATACTCATATAATTCCTCCTTAATTATATATAATAGTATTAATTTTATATAAGATAAATATTCATTTAATATAATTTATATGCTTTTATATTAATCGTTTAAAATAATTAAATCTTCTGGATAAGGCATAAAAAAACTTTGATCTAATAAATTATATAACTCAAAACGTACCACATAGCTTTTAACTAAATATAATGGAACAGTAAAAGGTATATAACCATTTTTATACTTGTCTATAGTAGTCCAAAGAAATTGCAGTTCTTCTGTAGAGATTTTGTCGCCAAATTGTTCTAAAGATTTCATAAGAACATTAATATTTGAAGTATATCTAGGAGCTTTTTCTAAAAGTCTATTTAAATAAAACTCATATTCTTTAAATAAGATATTAATATCTTCAATTTTATCTGAATAAATTAAATTATCTAAAAGCTTAGAGTATTTTTGACTATATGATAAAAATAATAATGTATTTTTTAAATGAAAGCTTTTTAAACTTTCAAAATTAAAAGATTTCTTAATTAGTCTAAAATCTGATAATATAAATATTCGTGATAAAAAATGCTCCCTAATTTTAAAATTATTTAATCTATGTTCATCTTCTATTGGTATATAAGGATAGTGTTTAATGATTTCTTTTGTAAAAAATCCATGTTCTCTTTTTATTGCACAACCTTTTTCTAAAGTATCATAAACTTTAGCGTCCTTTAAAGCACAGATTGGAGATTTAGATTTTAAAATAAATCCATCAACATTAGTTAATTTATTTAGAAATTTATTTGAAAAATCATGCATTTCTTGTGTTAAATTTAAATCTTCATTTGGTATTAAAAGTTCTTCTTTATTATTATTTTCAACAATTCTTAATTTACTATGATGTATTTGTAATCCACATTCTATTTCAGGACAAATTGGAATAACTTTAACATATTTTTTTAATTTTTCGATGAATTCGTTGTTTTCAATACTTCCATCATATTTGCAATTATCGAAACCCAGGCATTTACTAATTACTATAATTGGTTTATTATAATCAGACATAAAAAAACAATCCTTTCATGTACTTGTATAAATATTTTTTGTATAAGTAGTATTATTTATACTAAAGCCTAAAATTATAAAATAAAAATAAGCTATATTTTTGATTAATATATTAATTAAAAATATAGCTTTATAAAAATATTATGAATTTAATGGGGCTATCTCACTAAAACTTTTATACACAATATATTGTAAGATTTATTCTTAATGCGACATACCCCATTTAATAATTTTTTTGTTTATCCTTTATAAAGGCATTAATAAATTTAATAATTAATTTAAATTTAAGTTGCTACATAAAATCATTATAGAAAATGCCCTTAATGCTGGAATTTGATTATTATATATTGTGTTTAATACCTTCATTCCTGCAGTACTTTCATTAGCAATAATATTCCAGTAACCATTTTGAGCAAGAGGAGCATATGAAGTTACATTATAATTTTCAATATTTGTTCCATTATATATTACTAAAACTTCACCTTTACCAAAATCATTTAAATTTATATGTTGAAGTAAAACACCACAACTTTCATTATTTCCACCAAATATAAACGTTGCATTACTTTTTATTATTTTAGGATCTTTAATTTTAAAATGAGGTAAATTTTTTCTAATTTCTATTAAACCTTTATTATATTTAAAAACATCAATAAATCTTTCCTTATCGCTCCATTTAATAGAATTAATATAATCATTACTTTTATAACTATTATGATCACCTTGTTTAGTTTTTAAAAATTCAGATCCTGATTGAATAAAAGGAATACCTTGAGCTGTAAATATTATGGCCATTCCTAAAAGATCTTGCTTTACCAAATTTGAATTTAAGGGATAATCAGGAATATTAAATCTAAATTCACCAAATTTAATAGATTGATTTTGACTTTTTTCAACTTGATCCCAAAGGGTATAATTATCATGTGCATCAACATAGTTTATACTTTCGTTAGGATTACTAGTAATTGTATATATTGAACCTTTTAATCCTTCGATAATGCTCCAATTACAAATTGAACTATATTGATTACCATTTATAAAACCAGAAGAGGGATGATTATTGCCTCTTATAGCATCTCTAAATGTATCATTAAAAATAGAGAAATTTTCATTTTTTTGTGAACCCTTGTATGTTCCGTTAACTAATGGTGAACTACCACCCTTCCAAGGTTCACCATAAATTAAGAAATTCTTATCTAATTTTGTTGTTTTCTTTACAATTTCTTTTGTAGTATCTATATCTAATAACTCCATTAAATCAAACCTAATTCCATCAATTTTATAATCTTTAATCCAATGAAGACATGAATCAATAATAAATTTTCTTACCATTGGTCTTTCAGAAGCAAGTTCATTACCACATCCTGAACCATTAGTATAACGACCTAGATAATCACTTCTAAAATAATATCCAGGTACAATATTATCCATATTAACAGTATTCATCATATGATTATAAACCATATCCATAACTACCCTAATTCCTCTTTCGTGGAACTTCATAATCATTTGCCTTAATTCAAGTATTCTTGTAACAGGATTATATGGATTACTACAATAGCTTCCTTCTGGTACATTAAAGTTTTTAGGATCATACCCCCAGTTTCTATTATTTGAACCAGGAAAACGTTCATCTACAGAACCAAAGTCAAATATAGGCATTAAATGCACATGAGTTATTCCTAATTCACATAAGTGGTCAATTCCAGTTTTTACATATTTACCGTTATAAGGATTTTTATATATGGTATTTTCCTCTACTGCACCTAAATAAGTCCCCCTAAGATCATTAATAACTCCTGAACTTTCATCAATAGTAAAATCTCTAATATGCATTTCATAAATTATAGAATCATCTTTTTCAGATAATATAGGACTAGGGTGATTTGTAAAACCTATTGGCTTAGTACTTTTTTCATTAATATCTAACACATATCCTTTATCACCATTTACACTTACAGAATTAGCATATGGATCTACAGCATAAGTTACAGTTTCTATTATTTTACCATTTATATCCACATCTCTAAAATAAAGCTTATATAAGTAATACATACCATCTGCATCTTCTTTATTAACAACAGTAGTATAAACTCCTGTTTTATAATCATAAATCATTGGATATTTTATTACATCATCCTCATGATTTATATACCATTCTTTGTATAATAATAGCTCTACTTTAATACTTGTAGGAGCCCATAATTTAAAAGATATAGAATTATTCAAATAAGTTACTCCCAAATCATCTTTTGAATAATAAAATTTATTTAAATAATCACGCATTACAACTTTATAAGGTCTATAAGAGCTAGAAGCAGAAACTAATAGTAAATCATTTGCTCGAATATGATGAGGAAGATTTGCTATAATTATTTTTTTTCCTCTTATAATAGAAGAAACATTTTCTAGTTTTTCTTCATTTAAATATAAATCAAAATCTATACCTAATAATGGTTCACTTGAAAGATAAATTTGTATATTTTCATGAGTATCCATAACAGCAAATTGGATATTAGTTTGACTTGCTATCACGGCATCTTTAAGAGATTTATAGCTTCTAGAATCTCCTTTAATAATATAAATATCTTTATATTTTCCTCTTAAATCATAAGTATTACTTTGTTCAGCCCAATAATTTATCCAATTATTTCCCCATTGTTTTTTTCTTATTATTAAAAAATCATTATTAATAAATGTAGAAAAACCAAAGTCAGTATTATAAGCAAAATTTTTTTCTTCACCAGAAGAATTTTCTCCAAAACTCCAACAATTCCAAATATAATCATTTCCTTGATAATTATTATCTTCTAAGTAAAAATGTACTAATGTTCCATTAAAATTATTATTTTGAACTTTTATTGTTTTTGTAGTGCTAAGTTCTTCTTCACATGAACTTCCCTTAATTATAATTTCATAGCCATCAGGAACTGTATCATCAATTATTAAATAATCATTTTTTATTTCTATTCCAGGTAAAGGATTTTTAATTTCCCATTCCATTTCAGTAAGTGAAATTCTTCCATATAATCCAGTACAAACACCTAATAATTCCACAGGATGTTTATATGCAATTATATTATTAGAAGAATATATTTTTAAAATATCTTTTACCGTTTCCCAAGTAAAACTAAAACTATTTTTTTCATTTCCATAAGAATCTACCCAAATTTCATTACCATCAGTATCAATTAAAATATACTTATATCTATATTTACCAGGAGGTAATTTATTAGGAAACTTTACTTCTTTTATCATTTTTAATTCTTTATCATTTGTATCAATTTGCCATGTAAGTTTATAATCATCAGACTTTTCCCAGCCATTAAAATCACCAACTACATAAGCATACATGCAACCTGCATATTTAGCAGTAAAACGAATAGTATTTGAAATAGGACATAAATCAATTGAATATATGCCTTTAGATTTAGCGTTCATTTCAATTTTCTCAATATAATCTGTACTTTTCATATATTACCTCTCAAATTAATTCTCAACTAAAGATTAATATAATAATTACTACCATATAATTGTATTATATTATTTTATTATATATCGATTATACCATTTTTTATATTTTTTTCCTATATAATAAAAACAAGGCAGAAAATCATTATGCCTTGTTTTTATGAAATTTAAATTTTATATTATTCAACTTGAGTTAATAATCTTTTCATTACATCTTTTAATTTATTATTTCCAAGCTCTTCATTGGCCATAACAAGAACGCCTTTAATATCATTATCAGATGGTTCCCATTTATAAGCTTTAAAATCCATGATAGAATCTTCTGGTAAATATTCTTCTAATTCAAACCCTAATTCCTCAGTAGTTGCCATATATTCTTCAAATAATGTGTCTTCATCTTCTTCACTAATATTAATAGTTTCGCTTATTTCCTTATTTAAAGTATCAATATCAAGACTTAAATTAAAAGCAACTATATCTTCCCTTTTAGAACCCTTGCTCATATCCTTAATAACTTTAAATTCAGTATTTTCTTCAATTATATTTTTTATATCATTGCTATCTAACACTCTATTTCCAAATGCAATATACATACTTTTCCTCCTTGGGTTATCAAATAATGTTTTATAATTATTTTAAAATGTCATTTATTTAAAATGTTATTTATAATGTATCAGAAGAAAAGATAAAATTCAATAAAAATAGACTTATTATAAAAATTCAAGAGTAAATAATAAAATAATTATTTCTTGAATTTTTTAAAGTGTTATAATTCTTTTTAAAGATAAACTTATTACATGATAAAGAATAAATCCACCAATAGTATTAATTAATACTGCAGGAATTACTATGGTAATAAAAAGCATTGAAAAATTTGCAGGTAAACCAACTATTAATTGTGCTGATATTAAGAATGTCACTCCACTAACTAATGTTCCAATTGGAAAAGTTAATAATACTAAAATATTACTTTGAAGTTTGTTTGTAATTTTAATGAAGTCACACATTTTATTTATTAAAGTTATAACTAAGAACATAATATTTGCAGTTACTAGCTTATCTATTATATTGGGTAACTGTCCACCAGGAAACTTTGTAGTTAAAGCTGTGAATATTCCTGTTATTATAGCTGAAATAAGAGTAATTTTATAATCATTATTATTTATAATCATTATTATAAATAACATTGCTAAAGCAAAATCAGGTTGCATTGGTAAACCTAAGGCTGGAGTTATTTGATGTAATATGGCACCTATTGCTAATAAAAGAGCATTTATAACCATTTTCTTTGTATTTAAATTTCTTTTCATTTTTAAATCCCCCTAAATATAAATAAGTATTATTAAATTTTAATTCTTTTAAATTAGCAATATTTCATGGCATATTAATCACCTCCTTTTAAATAATAAAAACTCCGTCCTAAAAATAGGACGGAGTATAAAATCCGCGGTACCACCTAATTTATGAAGTTTTAATATCAGAAACCTCATCACTTAATCAAGTACTATGATACTTGTCCTACTATAACGTGTAGGTTACGGTGTCTGGTACTAAGCTATGTTTTCCCTTTACTTCTCAAGGGCCCATTCATATAAATCCTTCTTGTTAAGATCTCACCATCCTTAACTCTCTTTAATGAAGCTAAAATATATTACTATCACCTATCAATGAATTTTAAGATTTAATTTAATATTATTATATTCCAATATTTAGAAAATGTCAAAACTTTTTTAAAATTCTATTTCATAGTTATATTTGATGATGTTGGGAATAAATTGTTAAAGAATTTATCAAAACCATCATCTTCAATAAGAACTTCTTCTTCATCATTAACATAAAATTTATTCATAGTGCTTATAACTAAGTCAAACTTCTTTAAATTATTTTCTTCAAGTAAAACTGTATATAAATACGATAAATGATTTTGCATATATTTTTGAAGGTTTGCTGCTTCTTCTGAAGTAATTTTTCCTTGGCTAATTAAATCTTTAATAGGTCCATTATTAAGCGTAAAATATGCAGAAGCCTTAGATATATTAGCTATGTATTCTTGTGGTTTCTTTTTATCCATTTTTTTAATTCCTTTCATTATTAAAATAAAAAAATATAATTAAATATAAAAATATTTTATATTACTATTTTATATCTTACAATAGATATTAATAAATAAAAGTAAGTTATTATAAGGAATTAAGGGCTATCTTTAAATCATCAAAATGATTATTCATTATATATGCAAACCAAAAGGTATATTTTTCAGGGTTTTCTTTTAAATCTGTTTTTAATTTATCTAAAGAAATCCATTTATAATCCTCAACTTCTATAGGATTAAATTTAATTGATCCATTATATTTTCCAAAGAAAACATGATCAAATTCATGTTCTATTAAATTATTATCAAATTTAACATAATAAATAAATGAAAATATTTCTCTTAAATTTGAATAAATACCCATTTCTTCTTTTAAACGTCTATTTGCTGCATCTTTTGTATCTTCATTTTTATTAGGATGAGTACAGCAAGTATTGGTCCAAAGACCTGGTGAATGATACTTTCCACTAAATCTTTTTTGTAGTAATAATTCTTTGTTATCATTAAATATAAATACTGAAATTGCTCTATGGAGAACTCCTTTAATATGTGCATCAAGTTTTTCAATAAATCCAATTTCATTATCATTTTCATCTACATTAATTATTATTTCGTCTTTCATTAATACTCTCCTAAAAATTTATATTATAAAAACATAAGCGTCGAAATTTACGACGCTTATAAAAACATATGTAGTGTTTTATTTTTTCTTAAGTAAAAGACATAATCCAATACAGCCAATTAAAGCTCCTATACCTGCACCTACAATAACCTTACAATCTAAGTTTTTTAATTTTTCCATCATACAACTATCATTGCAACAATCAGTTTTTTCATCATAATAACAATTATCTTCATCATTTATTTCTTCATCATCTAAATAGTTAAGATTTTCGTCATAATCAATATCATTATTAGTGGAATCAGATTTATAAAAATTTATAAATTCTTCTTCATAATTATTATTTGACTTATAATAGTTTCTTTGAGTAATAGCAGGAATTTTAATTCTTTTAGTTGCTGCATCTAAACTTTTACTTAAGTTTATTCCTATACTTTGGTACATAAGTATCACCTCAACCTTAGTATAATCACTTTTTTGTAACTTAATTCAAATTTATAAATTTTCTATTTCTTTAATTTCTTTTATATATAATTCATTAGAATTATCTGCTTGATGTACTATTTGTAAATAACTTAAAGCATCTTCATATTGATTTAAAGCTTTATAACACATTGCAACTCCAAAGTAAACATCAATAGTACCTTCTTGTAAATCTATAGCCTTTTCATAATTTATTAAAGCATTAGTATATTCCTTTATATTATAATAATATTCACCTAATCCAATATAAGCTCTACCTAAATTTTCATCAATTTTAAGTGCCTTATTAAAATATTCAACTGATTTTTCAGCAAGGTTTTTATATTTTAAATATATCCACCCTATATTTACTAAAATATATGCAGTATCATTATCATTTAATGTATTTGAATCTAATAATTCAATTCCTAGTTCTATTGCATAATCATAGTTCTTTAAATAAATATTTATATCCATTAAATAAGCTACTACAAAGAAGCTATTAGGATTTTCTACTTTTAATTTTAAGAAAACTTCATTACTTTTTTTAAAGTTTCCTAAATAAAAATATGCTTCACCTAAAAGACTTTTAGTAAAGCTTTCGTTTGTACAGTTATTATTTAAGCCTAAGTTTAAATATTTTACTGCATTTTCATAATCCTCTAATGTCATATAGCAATCAGCAATATAGGCATAAAAATCAGGATTATTGCTTTCATTTAAGCAATTAAGAGAAAAGTTTAAAGCACTTTCAACATCTTCATTCATTAAATCATTATATTTTTCTAAAAAATCTTTATTTAAGTTCATTTATACTCCTTTAATGCATCAATTTTACCACTTGTACCATAATAATTATCCAATACTACATTAGTTTCTAAAACTATTTGCCTTAGTTTAGTTATATAAGAAAGTATCTCAATTTTTTTTATATAAGAATTCATCATTTGATAGTTTATATTAGCATAATCATTAATGTCATTTCTTAATAATGAATAAGTAGTTATTAATATATCATAATTAAAAGCATTATGTATAGTTTCAATTCTAAATTTTTTTGTACCATTAACAAGAGTTACTTTTAATGATGGTGCAAATTTTTCAAACTCTCTTTTCCAATTAAATAATAAAGAAGAGGGCTCAACTATAAATGAAGTACTATTTTTAAGAGATGATAAAAATGCAATTGTTTGTATTGTCTTTCCAAGACCCATTTCATCCCCAAGTATTCCACCAAAACCTAGTGTTTCTAATGTCTTTAAGTAACAAAATCCTTTATATTGATAATTTCTAAGTGTTCCAATAAAGTTATCAGTAATTTCATAAGTTAATTTATTATATTATTAAATTGTGTTTTTAGTGTTTCTAAGTTATTTATACCATATTGATATCAAAAGTAAAATCATTACTATTCGTAATAGATAAAAGGATTATATCAAAACTAGTGATATAACCCTTAAGTATTATTTATTATCAATTTTATCTAATTTTTTATTATATAAAAACATATATAATGATACTGTAAAAATTATAATATATCCTACTACACTTAAGTAATCTGGTAATGTGCCAAATAACACAAAACTTATTAATGCAGAAAAAATAATGTTACTATAATCAAAAATTGAAATTTCTTTAGCTTTAGCATACTTATATGCAATTGTAATTCCAAATTGACCTACGCTTGCAAATATTCCTGCTAATATCAAATAAAGAAGTTGAGCTAAAGTCATTTCCTTATAAACCATTAGCATAAATGGTAATATCACCATAGTTGAAAAGAATGAAAAGTAAAATACAATTGTATAATATTTTTCTTTGCTTCCAAGAACACGAAGGCATGTATAAGCAGCTGCTGCACAAATAGCACCACAAACCCCTATTAAAGATGGAATGATATCAAAATTAAATTGTGGTTTAATAATAAACAACGCACCTACAAATGCTATTATAATGGCTAGTACCTGTTTTATATTTATTTTTTCCTTTAAAAATAAAGCACTAAATATAATAACAAAAAAAGGACTAAGCTTATTAAGCATATTAGCATCAGATAACACTAGTTTATCAATTGCATAAAAATTAAAAACAATTCCTAATGTTCCAAAAACCGAACGTAAAATTAGTGTTTTTTGATTTTCTAATTTACCAAAAAAGCTTTCTTTTTTAACTAAAATAAGTGTAAAGGCTATTATACAAGATGTAATATTTCTAAAAAAAGTTTTTTGAAAAGATGGTAAATCTCCAGATAGCTTTACAAATGCAGACATCATTGCAAATCCAAATGCAGACATTATTATAAATAAAACACCTTTGCTTCTATTAGATAAAGATAAATTTTTCATAGCGCCTCCTTTAAATTTTCTTAAACATATAATTAATGTAATTGATAATACTTTAATTATAATTTACATTAATATTAATTACTAGTAAAAGGACTAATTGTAAATAAAAAAATGGGGCTGTCGCACTAAAGCTTTTATACACAATATATTGTTTTAAAAAATAAAAAT